>OGER01000021.1_pt1 | contig 156617 bp, 144 predicted proteins | sample 1570691 | NCBI WGS metagenome assembly OGER01 (sample SAMEA2582143, study PRJEB24529) | metagenome | biome: Human gut stool | place: China | collected 2011
TATAATATGCTGTGGGCAGAGAAAACAGCCCGGAAGCAAATAAAAACAGCGTATGCTTCAGTCTAAATAGGCGATTATAATATGCTGTGGGCAGAGAAAACAGCCCGGAAGCAAATAAAAACAGCGTATGTTTCAGTCTAAAGAAGCGATTATAATATGCTGTGGGCAGAGAAAACAGCCCGAAATAGAAAAAAACAGCAGATATTTCAGTCTAAGGATGAGATATTAAATAAAATGGGCAGAGAAAATTCACAGACAGTGCAATTTTGGCGGATTTTCTCTGCCTATAACAGTTATAATGCATATGATGTTGAGGTCAAAAGGTCAAAAATCCTCACGCAAGCAAGCTTGCATCGGACTTCTGACATTTTGCCCCTGATATCATGCATATATATGGACAGACATAATGCACAAGGAACAATATAGGGAATGAGGAGGATATGTTTCTAAATATATGAGACATTAAAAATGTTGAATATGGATGAAGATAAGCTGGAATTCAAAAAAATTACCAAAGAAAACTATATGGAATGTATAGCGCTTAAGGTTGATGAGAGCCAAAAACATTTTGTTGCCGATAACGCTCAGTCATTGGTTGAAGCGGCTTTTGAGGATGGCTTGTATACTCTTGCAATATAGCATAACCGGACAATGGTTGGTTTTATACTGTATGATTATGATGAAGATATTCCAGGGTGGTCTTTGAGTCGTTTTATGATAGGAAAACAGTATCAGGGAAAAGGCTGCGGAAAAAGAGCAGTATTGGAATTTATAGATTTTTTCAGGAAAAATTATGATGCCGATAAAATATATATAAGTGTGTCACTTGAAAATGTCGTTGCGCGAAAAATGTATTGTGATATTGGGTTTAGGGAAATTAAGGAAATAGAGTATACATTTATGGGTGAGCACTACAGGGAAATACAGATGGTGAAGCTGTTATTGCTGTAAAAGCTTATCCGGAGAGACTGGCAGTTTTCAGAATTTCAAAGAAAAAAGTTTTGCGGATAGGGGTGGTAATCGGATGAAAGCAGACGAGGTAATAGCAGAGGTTGTAAAGCTGTGTAAAAGTTTTGGTGCAAATGAAGTGATTTTATATGGTTCAAGGGCAAAGGGGACAAGCAGGGAACGCAGTGATATAGACATAGCAGTATCAGGGGTTGACAATTTCGATAAGCTTGCCGCAATGACGGAGGAATTGCCGACGCTTTACAGTGTGGATTTATTGAATATTGATACCTGTGGAAATGAATTGTTGTTGGAGGATATCAGGCAATATGGACGAAAAATTCAGTAGACGTTTTAAGTCTTTTTGTAACTCATTAAATGCTCTGGCTGAGGCAAGACAGAGAGATCTTTCGGATTCTTTTGTGCTCAGCGGGACAAGTGCCAAGTTCAGTATCACGTTTGATTTGGCGTGGAAGGTTATGAAGGACATACTGGTGCAGTATTATGCAATAATAGGTTTTGTGGCAGGCTCTCCGCGTGAAGTATTGCGCGAAGCATTCAAGGCTAACCTGATTTCAGATGACACATGGATGGAAATGCTTAAGGTGCGAAATGAGCTTGCACATGATTATGACGGAGATATCGTGAGAACCTATTGCAATGTAATAGTGGAAAAATATATTGATTTATTTTTTGATTTTGAATCAGTGGTAAAAAAATTATTTGAGTTTAATAAAGATTTTTTTACACTGGAAAATGACAGCGTCAGGCTTGAGTTGATTGATACTTATGCCGGAAATGACAAAGAGCTGCCGTTTTACTGGTGGAACATTATTTCCAAATCCCGTAATGTAAATGTGGGAAAGATAAGCTTCAGAATTGGTCACAATTATCACTCATATTATAATGGAAATATCGGCTATGAAGTCGATGAGGAGTACAGGGGAAATCATTATGCGCTTCTGGCTTGCCGGCTAATGCCGGATGTCGCAAGATATTATGGGATGGATAAGCTGTATTTGACATGCGATTTTGACAATGTGGCTTCCTACAAGACTATTGAAAAGCTGGGTGCGAGGTTAATTGAGGAAGTGCAGCCTCCGAAGGACTATGTATTTTACTATGAAGGAATGCCAAAACAGAGGATATATGAATTAAAAATATAGTGAAGTTACTGAAAACAGAGGATGTGAATCTATGGTAAATATAAGAAAAGTACAACATGGTGACGAAAACAACCTTGCATACATACAGACTGAGAGCTGGAAGGAGGCGTTCAAGGACATAGTTCCTGCCGACCTGCTTTCAAAATGCACCGGAATAGAACGTGCGACAGCAATGTACAAAAGGCTTCTTGATGAAAATAAGGGAAACGGATATATTCTGGAACTTGATGGCAAGCCGCATTGTATAGCGTGGTGGGATGCCTCAAGGGAGAAGGATATGCCGGGATACGCTGAACTCATCTGCATTCATTCGCTCAAGGATAATTGGCATAAGGGCTATGGCAGCATGATGATGGACAGGGTGCTCGGTGATGTGAAGGCAGCAGGCTATTCTAAGATCATGCTGTGGGTGTTTGACAGTAATGTGCGTGCAATCAGATTTTATGAAAAACATGGCTTCACGGCGAGCGGAAGAAAGCAGCCTGCGCTTGGCGCGGTTGAGGAAATGTATGTGCGTGAAATCTGACAGTATGACAAAAAATTAACAAAAAGTAATTGAAAGAATAATATTTTCTTTTATAATAGTCTGTAAGGCAAGGAATTCGGTGGAGAATCGTCGTAGTGAGATGAAAATGTTTTAAAGGAGAAACAATATGAATAACAAGATTTTGAAGGGAATTTCGTTAATTATTTTCGGAATACTTCTTTGCGTGGGCGGTACGGAGATAAATTATACTATACTGAGTAATTTGAGCGAGTTACCATTTTCATTGATAGGTGTTATTTTTGGAATAGCCGGGCTTGCAATGGTTTTCACTAAGGAATCGAAGGACACAGATAAATAGGTTTAGAAGTTTACGGATGTTTTGGGCGATTACATACTTTTAATCGTAAATTCTTTTATTGAGTTACGAGCATTTTGATGGATTTCATATTTACTAATCGTAGCAGTCGCGTCAAGCCTACGATTATTTTGAGCAAATTTTCATTTTTTAATCGTAACAATTTTGAAGAGCTTACGAGCAATTATGTGAAATAGATATATTTAATCGTAATAAATAAGACAAGGCTACGAGCAATTGTAGAAAATAGATATATTTAATCGTAATAATTTTGGAGAGCTTACGAGCATTTCTGTAAAATAGGAACTTTTAATCGCAATAATGTTGGCAGGTTTACGAGTATTATTGTAGAAAACAAGTTATTGCTCGTAATAACACCTGTTGGCTTACGAGCAAATTGAACGAAATCGAATTTATAATCGTAATAACAAGAATGGACTGCCGAAACAATAAGAGGGGCGAAAGACGCACGCCACTGTATTAGCACGGGGGAAAATAAATGGACACAAAATGGGAAAAAATGTATGAGGCAGCTAAAGCCGTTCAAAATGGAAGAGAGGTTTCAGAAAGAATCTATGCCGGTGGAGTGGCGGCGGCTGTTGAATCTGCCTCCGGCAGAATATATGTCGGGGTATGTGTGGATACCTCCTGCACGCTGGGTATATGTGCTGAGCGGAATGCAATATTTAATATGATTACAAATGGAGAGCAGTATATCAAAAGAGTGCTGGCTATTATGCCGGATGGCAAAACAGGAGCTCCTTGTGGTGCCTGCCGTGAATTTATGACGCAGATGATGCCCGGAATGTATCACAACATAGAGATAATGCTTGACTATGAAAATGAAAGAATAGTAACACTTGGTGAGCTTACACCTGAATGGTGGATATGACAACGTATAGCTGTGCAGAGTTGTAAAATCATGATTGTCAGGCTCTTTGAGTGAGAGATGATTTATTGTCCGAAGGGCAATAAGATGGAGAATAAAAAGATTTTAACCAATCGTAATTTGACAAGGAGGGTTAACCGCTATGAAAAAGAAAATATTATGTGTGAAAAATAAGCAGTCAGGCCTGATTTTCATACTAGTATCTATGGTAATAATTCTCCTTGTTGGTATCATAGTCTGGTATAATGCTCCAATCAAGCTGATGGATTTAGACCACAATGAGATCATGGAAATCGTTGTTTTTAATGGGAATAGCGGAAATACAACGCATATTAAAGATGATGAACAGATTCAGCATATTATCGACAATCTGAACGATATTAAAGTGAAGAGGTCGAAGCTATCCGCTGGATATTCCGGGTATAGCTTCAAAGTTACTATTTATCTGGCTGATGGCAGCGAAGCAGGCGATTGGAATAATTTTATTATCAATTCAGATTATTCAATCAGCAAAGACCCTTTTTTCTATTCTGTGATAAAGGGAAAAATTGATTACAATTATATTAAGAATATCGTAGAATAATTCGTGCAGGAAGATGTAGAAAAGAAAGGTATCAGTAACTCAGAAATTGACGAGGTAATGAATATGAAGCATCCTGAAAAATGGAGAGATACAGAAGACCCTTATTCTTTGCCATATAAGAACTTTTCTTTATTAGAGGTAATTGGATATCCTCACGCTGGCAATGATGTTTTTCAAGTAAAGGGTATATATAATCAACAAGAGGTTGAAGCATATATAAAAGTAGCAAGGCAGTTAGGAGCAGACATAGAAAACGAAATTAACACCATAAGTGCTATTAATTGCAAACTTGCTCCATCTATTATTGATTACGATGAGGAAAAGAAACATTTTTGTGTTTCCCTTGCAAAGCAAGGAGATAGACTGTCTGCTATTGTGGGAGATAATTTCAATTATGTTTCTTTAGATTATTTATACGAATATGGACAGACACTTGCTAAGTTGCACGAAACAGGAGGAACATTTCCTGAAGTAAAAGACCGCAGATTTTTTCATATACCGGAAAAACAGTACTTTTCAGAACTAAATATTGAATTTGTTTATGAATATTTAATTTCAAATCAACCGCAGATAATAAATAAATGTTTCTGTCATGGAGATTTTCACTATGCTAATATTCTATGGCAGGAAAAACATATATCTGCCATATTGGATTTTGAATTATCTGGTTGGGGAAATAAAGAATTTGATATTGCTTGGGCATTGATTCTTCGACCTGGTCAGAAGTTTATGAATACAGATAAGGAAATCTTGCTTTTTCGGGATGGTTATCTGTCTGTTGGAAATTGTAACTGGGATTATGTAAAATATTACATGGTACTCATATATTCATACTTTTATAGAATCGGAAAAGAAGATGCAGCATATCAGTCTTACATTAAAGATGTGTTCATTAATTATTGTAAAAAATAACAGGCAGATAACTTATATTGTCTCACTAAGAAAAAAATATGAATGAAGAAAGACCAAAAGAATGAATGCAGCTTTATATGATGGAATGCAGATATATATATTGATATTTGTAATTGATTATGATATAATATCCGAAAAATCGGAAACATCTGACGAAGGAAAGGGCGCTGCATCATGAAGATATATGAAAAAATTTTTGCACGACTTGATGAGCTGAATATAAGTCAGACGGAATTGTCAAGAAGGACTGGGATTGCAACTAGCACAATCAGTGATTGGCGAAAGAAACAGATTAATCCACAAGCGGATAAACTATGGTCTATATGCAAGGCACTGGATATGTCACTTGTGGAGCTGCTTTGTGATGAAGAGGGTACGGAACATACAGTATCCATGGATTATGTAACAGATGAAAAACATATGATTGAATTGTTTCGACAGTCAGATACAGAGAGCAGGCGAAGAATAATCAGCTATCTTGAGGTTTTTGAAGTCTGTAAACAAATCAATGACAGCAATCAGTCATGGCAGCGTAAGGTTTCGGTCATTCAGGATATTGATGGAAATAATATTGTGGTAATCAACGATATCCGATTTAAAGGAAAAAGAACCATTAATTGGAAGGATGTACGGGCTTACTTGAAAGAATATGTCGGTGATTTCTATAAAGTAGCTTCTACAGGAGATGTTATATATATTGGGTCTGACCTGCCAAGTGAATATTCCGGATCTGCATATACAAAAAAGTTGAACGGAGCAGCAGCCAAGGCGAAAGCAAATGCAGCACAGGGGCTTCCAAAAATGATAGAAATATCAACAGGAAGATATTTTAGAGAGAACAATGAAGATAAACATGCCTGGAATGCAAGAAATGGCTGGTATAGATATAATTCTTATTTTGCACTGCCGGTATATGGTGATAACGAAGTTATAGAAAGATATAACGTATTTCATACTTCGCTAATAATAAGGCATGCAAACGATGGAAAAATGTATTTATACGATGTTATTGATATAAAAAAAGAAACGAGCACCCCGTTGGAGCCATAAGGCTTTACTTGGCACAAAACCCATTTCTTTTGTTCTATAATAAGATATGATTTTATAAATGTCAAATTAAATTTCTTAAAACATGTGAAATTTCAATCCGAATTGACCGAGCTCTTTAGAGCGAGGGATGCTTCTTGTCCAAAGGGTAAGAAGATGGAAGATAGAAAGAATTTAACAACCTAGTTTTGATGAAGGAGTGTGATTTTATGGGTAAAGCAATTTTGGCAGCGATTTTTACATTGATTGCAGGTTATTTAGGTACGGTCATAGGACTTGAAGTATTAGGTGGTTGGACTGAGTTTGGTGTACTCGTTGCTGTATGTGTTATGGGTGCATTTATCATTTACTTCAACGACAAGAAGAAGTAAGCGTCACAAAGAAGTCTTGCTGCGACATCAGAAATCGCATATGAGACTTTCTGATGCACGATTCCTATGCTACGCTTCGGAATGGAGATTAGCGTGAGAAAAAGGTTGATTGCTTATTTATGCAGAAATCTATGAAGTCGTAAAGGCTGCATAGTTTATTTTAGAAATAAAAAATTAAAATATAGGAGGATATTTAGGTATGATTTGTTTTGGAGTTGACATCGGAGGTACAACAGTTAAGCTTGGAATGTTTAACGAGGCAGGGGAGCTGCTTGAAAAGTGGGAGATTCCTACGAGAAAGGAAAATGCGGGAGCCAATATTGTGTTCGACATCTGCACTTCGATGGACAAGCATCTTGACGCTGCAGGATATAAGGTGGAGGATGTCAAGGGTGTCGGTGTCGGCGTTCCGGGACCTGTTATGAAGGATGGCACTGTCAATGGTTGTGTCAACCTCGGCTGGGGCGTGTTCAATATCGAGAGAGCATTTGCAGACAGCTTCCACGGTGTTCCATGTAAGGCAGGAAATGACGCTAACGTCGCTGCGCTCGGCGAATATTTCAAGGGTGGCGGAAGAGGCTACTCAGATATGCTTATGGTCACACTTGGCACAGGCGTAGGCGGCGGTGTTATCCTTGACGGAAAGATTGTTGCAGGTGCGACTGGCGGCGCTGGTGAGATTGGACACATGCCGGTGGCACCGGGAAATACGGAGGTCTGCAACTGCGGCAAGAATGACTGTCTTGAGCTTGTGGCGAGCGCCACGGGAATTGTCCGCGAGGCGAAGAAGGCTATGAAGAATACGGACATTCCTACACCTCTTCGCGATATGTCCGATATCACCGCGAAGGATGTGATTGACCTTGCAAAGACGGGCGATGCGCTTGCACTCTCCGTTATGGACATTATGGGTGACGCACTTGCAAGAGCAATCGCCAACGTAGCATGCACGGTCAACATGGAGGCAGTTGTCATAGGCGGCGGAGTGAGCAAGGCGGGAGCTTTCCTTCTCGATTTCATTGAGGAGAAGTTCAAGAAGGTTGTGTTCAGACCTTGCGGCAATGTGAAGTTCATCATGGCAGAGCTGGGAAATGATGGTGGAATATATGGTGCAGCGGCACTGGTGCTTGGGTAGACCATTGGGTACGGTGTTTTTGGCTTCTTTTACTGTCCCTTATGGCACACTTATTCTTTAATTTGCGGATATATGGTAAATATCTGTCCTAAAGGTCGTGAAATTAACTTTTTAGGCAGAGAAATTTATTGATGTTATAAGATATATCAGTCCATGTATAGCAGTATAGTGTGTTTTAGGTAGAGAAAAACAAGATAAGACGGCAAAAAATCAGTCTAAAATGAGCAGTTAATATGATATGGGCAGAGAAAATTCACAAAAAATAGAATTTTAGTGAGATTTCTCTGCCCATAAATGTTATATAGTATGTGGATGGGCAGAGGTGAAACGGAAACTATAGAAAAAATATAGATTTGAGGTGGAGTATATGGAAAAAGATATAGTATTATTCGAGACAGAAGATAATGAAATAAAATTGACAGTTCCTATTGAGAACGATACAGTGTGGCTAAACAGAAATCAGTTAGCAGAATTGTTCGGAAGAGATGTAAAAACCATTGGTAAACATATTAACAATGCACTTAAAGAAGAATTGGACGCTTCAGTTGTCGCAAATTTTGCGACAACTGCCTCAGATGGAAAAGTATACCAAGTAGAACATTACAATCTTGATATGATTATATCGATAGGATATAGAGTGAAGTCGCACAGAGGTATAGAATTTAGAAAATGGGCAAACAACGTCCTGAAACAGTATGTTATCAAAGGCTATGCAATAAATGAAAAGAGACTGGCTGCCCTGCAGAAAACTGTTGATATACAGACAAGAATGCTGGCATGCACGTTAGATATAGAGGAAGAGGATGTACTAAAAGCTGTAAAGCTATATACCGATGCCTTAATGCTGTTAGACCAATACGACCATCAGTCACTGGAAAAGCCGGAAGGAAATCATCCGGTTTACAGGATAACCTATGAGGAATGTTGTAATATGGTAGACGCTATGGAGGATACTTTTCATTCTGATGTTTTTGGAGTTGAAAAAGAAAAGGGAAAGGTCGAAGGGATTCACAGATGCAGAGCATCAAAATCAAGGAGTTGGTTCAAAAATCATAAGAGAGGTGTGCAGCCAATTGAAATCATTGGGTTTTAAAAAGGTGCGTCTTGGAGTTGACAAAGGCAATCCTCAAAGTTATGCTTTCTGGGTAAAAAATCAATTTAGCGAGATTAATGAAGATTTATATATTTTTATGGAATTAGTATTGTAGTTTCAAGTTGACCGAAGAAGGTGATAGATATGGTGTATAAGTTAAAAAAAATGTCAGAGGTGAGCCATCTTTTTGAGGGGTGGCATGAAACAATGATTTATTCATGTCTTCAAGGTGTAATGGGGTATATTTATGTCACGGATACGGAGAATCCGAAGTCGGCGGCGGCATCTGCCGGCTGCTTTATTTTTTATGCCGGGGAGCCGGATAGGAAGCTTTTAGAAGATAAGCCGGAAGGATTTGTTATTATGGTTCCGCAGAACGAAGCTTGGGCTATGCTGATTGAGAAATGTTTTCCTGATGCCAGACGTGTCACAAGATATGCGATAAAAAAAGACACAGAATTCAATAGAGAAGCATTGCAAAGGAATATAAAAGAGCTTCCTACAGGCTACGAATTGGCGAGGATAGATGCCAGACTATATGACAAGTGCTTAGCGAATCCGTTTTCAGTGGACTTTGTCTCAGCTTTTGGGAGCAAAGATAATTTTTTAAAGCTTGGAAGAGGAATGGTGATACTAAAAGATGAGGAAATCGTTGCAGGTGCAGCTTCCTACACCAGATATAATGAAGGAATAGAGATAGAGGTGGACACTATGGAAAGCGAGCGGAGGAAACATCTGGCAACGATTGCTTGTTCAGCTCTTATACTGCAGTGCCTTGAAGAAAATCTATATCCAAGCTGGGATGCCCAGAATATGAATTCAGTTTGTTTGGCACAAAAGCTTGGATATGAATTCGACCATGAATATGCGGCTTACGAAGTTGACAGTGAAACCTGACCATTCCCCCCAATAGGTTTGGCTGCATTTGCAAATTTCTAATGTTAAATTTTCCTACTTCCTGATATTCCCGATTTTTTCAATGGCATGAACCAATGCTGTACGATTTTTGTATTCCGTTGAAACGGGTACACTACCAGCGGCTGTTTACAAAAATTCCCTCTCCGGTTTGCAAAGAAATTTTCTGACCATTAACATCATAAGACATCTGTCCCTCTAAAATCAGAATAAACTCCAAATCGTCATGCCAATGACTGACTGCACGAAAATCAGGATAGTTTGAGAGCTGTCCTTTTTTTATATATGCCGGGAAATCAGGGTTGTTGTAGGCAACATTTTCAGATGCATCTGAATTTAAAATAGTGCTTGGGCATACTTCCATAAATCTATCTCCTTCGTGAACGATTGTTATATAATTATGAATGATTTTGATATAAAAATTGTTTATTCTTATATTGTGCATAGAAATGATAAAAATCATAATATGGAAAACAAATTCAGAAATAAAATTCTGAAACTATAAATGGTAAAAAATTTAACAGAAATGGAGAATTAGATTATGGACATGAAAAAGAGAAGAGATATGCAGCTTGCTTACATTTCAGATGAAGCAGTTATGAAGGAACAGATTGAGTGCAGAAAAATCCTTCAGAAACTTAATTTTGCGGATAGGTCGGATTTTGAAAATCTTGCAAAGATTGTAAAAGAACTTTTAGGAAAATCGGACAATGCTTGGATTAACCCGCCTTTTTACTGCGATTATGGCTCACATATTGAAGTAGGTAAAAATTTCTTTGCAAATTATAACTGTACAATTATAGATGTGGCAAAGGTAAAAATCGGTGATAACTGTCAGATGGCACCAAATGTGTCTATTTATACGGCAGGACATCCAATCTACCCGGATACACGCAATTCTGCTTTTGAATATGGAAAAGAGGTTACCATAGGGGATAATGTATGGCTTGGAGGAAATACGGTAGTGTGTCCGGGAGTACATATTGGAAACAATGTAGTAATTGGTGCAGGAAGTATTGTAACCAAAGATATTCCGGATTGGTCTGTTGCAGCAGGAAATCCGTGTAAAGTAATTCGTGAAATCGGCGAACAGGATCGGATTTATTATTATAAAGACCGTGTGATTGATGAAACTGATTTTCAAGGATATTGAAAATAATGTTTTCTGAGAAGGACAATTCGAGGATAGTATCCGTGCCATTTTAGTTCCATTATCACAGTTGCATTAGAGCCGGTAGTGTACTATAATACAAGTAAGTTACAACTAACTAAACAGTGGCAGGAGAAGAATAAGATGAATATATATGTTGCAGTTGGCATAATTGGAATAATAGGTAATTTTTTGGCAGCTTTGGCAGATGTACCACTTGTGAAACCGGGAAAGCAGGATAAGGATCAGTTGATTGCGGGAACAGGAGGGATTAGTTCCTGGTGGGCTGATGTCAATTCAAAAAGGTTTATTGTATCGTCATGGCTTTCTTTTATCGGACAGCCGGCTGCATATATTGTGATGTGGCTGCTTGCAGACCTGATTGCAAAGGAGAATGTAACATTGGCACTTGCATTAAGAATTAACACGTTTCTTGGATGTTATGTCGGATTTTCCTGTCATATCATTTATTGTATGAAGCCAATTATTTATCAGAAACTGCACAAGAAGCTGTCAGATGACGAGAGTTTAGCGGTTATGAAGTCCATTGATCCGGTTTTTAAGGAACCGATGATTGTTGGTGCCTTGTCACTCTGGCTTGGTTCAACAATCATTGTTGCTGCTGCAATTGTGACAGGAGCACTTGCAGTTCCAAAGTTGTGTATACTTTTAAATCCTGTTGTTGCGGCACTTATTTTATTGCTCTTGAAAAAATGTGGCATTAAGATTATTGGGACACTTGGCGTTGGATATATGCTGTTTTCTATCCTGCTTATTATTGCAGGTATGGTTTAAGATATGTCTGACTTTGATAAGTACATGCTGGAATTAGAAGAGAATGCAAATAAGGAGTCAGAATGAATTACTTATTAGAAATAGTTATTTTTAATATTGTCATTTTCACAATTTGCGGTATCAATATGGCAAAGAAGGGGAAGCTTGGCATGATTCAGGAATATCCCAAGGTGATACAGGATCGATGCAGAGAGCTTGGATTGATTCAGGAAAGCCCCGGGAAACTTACGAAGAAAGCAACGATAGGAAAACTGGGATTTTTTATCGGATACATATTCTTACAGACGGCATTGGCGTACTATATCGGCGGTGCACGCACGTTCTTTGAAGGATGGTTTCACGGATATATTATGTGGGTAGCTGAGATGTGGTTTGACGCATTGGTAGTGGATTGTCTGTGGTTTTGTCATAGTAGGAAGATGATAATTCCGGGAACTGAGGATTTGGTGGATGCTTACCATGATTATTGGCATCATATTAAATATGCAGTGATAGGAATGTTCAGCCAGGCGGTGCTTGCTTTGCCGGTAGGACTTTTGGTGCTGTGGTTGTCTGCAAGGTAACCATTTGGGACGGTGCGTCCTAAAAGGCTGAAAAATTCTCTCAGGGGCAGAGAACTTGACTGATGTTAGAATGTATGTCAGTCCAAAGGCAGCAGCATAGCACTTGTTGGGCAGAGAAAAACAATATAATATGGCAAAAAATCAGTCCAAGACAGGCGTGTATAAGCACATGGGCAGAGAAAATTCACAAAAATAGAAATTCAGAGTGATTTTCTCTGCCCATAAGTGTTATATTGGATATGGATGGATAGAAATTGACAGTTCCTATTGATAAAGTACAGTGGGTTTAAATAGAAATCAGTTGAAAGAAACGAAAATTCTATTATAATATTCGGTATGACAAAAGGAAATTTGATAGAGATATGCTATGAACGAGCTGAATAAAAAGATTAAATTACTGAAAGAAATTGCACAACGATTCAATACTGCTTATATTACGTGGGCTTTAGGTGCATCAATGTTGCTCTATTTTAAAGGAATCACATCAACGTTTAATGATATTGATTTAATGATATCTAATGATGATGCTGAATCAGTGCGAAAGATTTTATCTGAAATGGGAGAATTTCAACCTCCTAATCCAAATCCTAAATATAAAACCAAAGTGTTTATGGAGTTTGTCATAAATTCTGTAGATGTGGATGTCATGGCTGGTTTTTCTATTTTGAATGATGGGAAAATTTACGATTGTTCTTTGGATAAAGATCAAATAGTAGAATGGTTTACTTTGGGGAATACGAAAATTCCACTTCAATCACCATTATTGTGGTGTGAATATTACAAATTGATGGGACGGAAAGAAAAAGTTGATATGATTGAAAGAGTTTTGTCAAAAAGTTAAATTGTAATTTATGATTACACCCACTAATATTATTTTACGAAATTTTTCTAATGAAAGGCAGCAGAATATGATTTTACTTCACATCAACGACAAGACCAAAAGACAGCAGATAGTAAGCCTGTGCCACAGCCTCAATCATCAGATAAAGTTCTTTGATGAGGCGGATGCAGAGCACACTGTCGGTGAGCTTGCCAGAATAAGCAAGCCCGGACACGGAAAGTCCGAGTATAATGCAGACAAAACGCAGCTTTCAGACAAGCTTAACAGCAGCAATAAGTCTCTGCCGGACTGCATCATATTTTCTGATATATTGAGTGATGCGATGGACAGGTTTCTGGCAGAGTACAAGAAGCGTGGAATTGAACCGACGCATCTCAAGGCGATAGTGACAGTCCACAATATGAAATGGAGTGTCGATGAGCTTATAAATGAGCTGAAAAAAGAACAGATAGCCATAATGATGCGTGGCAGAAGGCAATGATGTGAAGAATGAAACTATAGAAAATATGCTTGAAAAATAGGGAGCAGTATGTCAGAAATACGAACAAAAGTAAAACTGAATAAGATAATAAAAGTCTTGTGTCTATGTATTTTATGCTCTATGCTTATGCTGTGTCAGGGCTGTGCCGATAATAGAGAAGCATCAGTCAGTTTCTATGCCATGGATACGGTTATGCAGATTACCTGCTATGGTAAAAATGCCAAGGAAGCGGCGGATGCGGTGCAAAGCGAGATAGACAGGCTTGATGAGCTCTTGTCCACAGGAAATGATAACAGTGAGGTAAGCACAATCAACGGGAATGGTGGCGGAGAATTAAGCAGCGATACGGACGGACTTGTAGCTTACGCACTTATGTTAAACAAGCTTACGAATGGTGCCTACGATATGACTGTGTACCCTGTTATGAAACTGTGGGGCTTCACCACAGGTGAGTATGCCGTACCTGAAAGCTCTGCACTTGCCGATACACTCAGACTATGCGACAGCAGTCTTGTGGACTATGAATCCTCTGATACTTCAGATTTTTCAGATATATCAGATGTCGCTGATGAACATAAACAGCAAAAGCCGGGAATGCTGAAGCTTTCCGAAGGTCAAGGGATTGATTTTGGAGGACTAGCCAAAGGGTATGCAACGGACAGACTTGTGCAGATATTTGATGAGTATGGTATAAAGTCGGCTTATTTTTCACTGGGTGGCAATGTCTATTGCTATCATAAAAAAATGGACAGAACTGACTGGAATATAGCGATTGAAAATCCGCTCACATCGGGTCTGTATTCTGTCAGCGATAACAGTGATAGAAGCAATAATGATGTGGACGCTCAGAAAAACACGATTCCGGCATACATTGGGGCGTTGAAGGTGCATGACAAGGCTATCGTAACCTCTGGCGGTTATGAGAGGTACTTTATCGAGGATGGAAATGTGTACCACCACATAATAGATACATCTACAGGTTATCCTGCTGACAGCGGACTTATATCGGTTACAGTTATAAGCGAGAGCGGAACGCTGGCGGATGGTCTGTCCACAGCCTGCTATGTGCTTGGACTTGATAAGAGCATTGAACTGTGGAAAAAGTATGGCTCCGGGGCGTCATTTGGTGGATATGAAATCCCGGCATTTGACCTTGTGTTCATGACGGATGACGGCAGCGTGTATGCGACCGGGGGGATAGCCGGAAGCTTTAAAAGTGATTATGCATTTACGATTATTGATAATTAATTAGAAACTAAGGAGGCACCATGAACTACATTATTGAGAGCAACAGAATATACGCCAAGGATGACACTGGAAAAGTCATCGCAGAGATTACATTTCCAAATGACGGAGATACCTACGGCATAGACCACACCTTTGTGGATGATTCACTCAGAGGACAGGGAATAGCAGGGCAGCTTGTCAAAATGGCGGTAGAACAGATACAAAAGTCCGGTGGTAAGGTAATTGCTACCTGCTCCTATGCGGCACACTGGCTTGAGAAAAATTTGTAAGGCAACCAGAAAGATAACCATTGCAGATGGCAAAATTGTGGACATTTAAAATATGGCAGCTGTTGTTCGGAGCCGATATCTAAGGCTGCCTCTGCCTGTATTCCCTCGGTGTAATGCCGTATTTTTTCTTAAATATCCTGTTAAAATAGGACAGATTTTCAAATCCGCACTCTGTGGCAATATCGAGTATCGCCTTGTGGCTTTCAAGGAGAGCTTTTGCCGCAAGTGTCAGACGGTAATCGTTTAAGTAAGCTGTGAATGGCATCCCCATGGTCTGTTTGAAGAAACGCATAAAATGTGATGACGAAAAACAGCACAGGGATGCCATTTCATCTATTGTAATCACGTCCGCATAGTTCTTTTCGACGTGTCGGAGCACATTTTTCAGCTTCTCCACATTGTCATTGGACTTCGAGACAGCGGAAGCCTTGCAGTCGGAAAAGAGTGCGGAAAAAAAACAGAAAAGGTAGCCTTTAACCGCAATCTCGTAGGCCTGCGCCCTGTCACGGCAGCAGTCGTCCGCCATGTCGATAAAGTGGGCGGCATCCGCGTATTTTCTGCACGTATCGGGAGATATTAAAATCGGAAATTCGAGCTCGCCCTCAAGCATGGGTGTAAAATATTCGCTGTACATTCTCTCGGGAAGCTTCGATGAGAGAAAGCCCATGTCAAAGATAATGTTCTCATATTCCATTCGCACATTCGGGTAGCTCCTTATTGAGTGGAGCCTGCCGGGGAGGATGAACACGATGTCGCCGGCTTCGACTCTGATATCCTCCAGGTCAACGCTCACTATTCCGCGTCCCTTTTTAATATATATAATTTCTGCGTCGTCGTGCCAGTGCAGGGCGACACTCTCAAAATCCTGCGGAATCGTGCAGAGATAGGTGTTGTACGGGAAGCCCGCGCTTGTGTGGGATTTGTTTTCATGGTAATTTTCGTAATTTCCGCCGTGCATGTGGGAGCCTCCTGTTCTATGAGAGGTCAATATACCTTTTGACCTCAACATCATGCAATTTTATATCAGACATATTTTGCCGCCTGTATTGCTTAGTGCAAGCCAATGTCTGGGTGGAATGGCATGTTAAATGCCGGGATATTGTATTGAATGATAGAATTGTACCACTTTATGCCATAATAATGCAAGATTTATATGTGCAAATAAGATTATAATGCAAGCATAAGCTGATTGAGATATGGTATGGGTTACATTATAAAGCTTAGGTATCAGGATATCAGCCAAAGGACAGGAAGCGACAGAACATTTTTAGACATGACAATATAATAACGCTGATTATTGATGACATTTTCACCAACAATAGGTGAGTGGTTTATCAGTAGCACAATTTTTGGGGCAGCAGCCCGGAAAGGTCAGGTAATTATGGTTAAGGAAGCAGTATTAAAGCAGTACGGAAAGTCAATCGCAGAGTGCACGGACAGAGAGATTTATGACGCACTCCTCACAAGCGTTAACGAGCTTGCGGCGCAGAAGGAGAGCAACGAGGGTAAGAGAAAGCTCTACTATATCTCGGCAGAGTTCCTCATCGGTAAGCTTTTATCGAACAACCTTATTAATCTCGGATTATATGACGAGGTTAAGGCAGAGTTAAATGCTGCTGGAAGAAGCCTTGCTGAGATAGAGGAGATTGAGCCGGAGCCATCACTTGGAAACGGAGGACTTGGAAGACTTGCGGCATGTTTTCTTGATTCCATTGCAAGCCTTGGTCTTAACGGAGACGGAGTTGGTCTTAACTATCATTTTGGACTTTTTAAGCAGGAATTCAAGGATAATTTACAGTATGAGACAAAGAATCCTTGGATTGACAAGAAGAGCTGGCTCAACAGGACAGATGTTTCTTATAAGGTTAAGTTCGGCGGCATGGAAGTTACATCGAGAATGTATGACATTCTTGTAACAGGCTACAATAACCGCACCAACAAGCTTCATCTTTTTGACATCGAGACAATCGATGAGAGCATTGTAAAAGAGGGAATTGATTTTGATAAGGATGAGATTAAGAAGAATCTTACACTTTTCCTCTACCCGGATGATTCGGACGAGGCAGGAAGACTTCTGCGCGTATATCAGCAGTACTTCATGGTAAGCAACGCCGCACAGCTTATTTTAAAGGAAGCAAAGGAAAGAGGCTGCAAGCTTACCGACCTTCACGAGTATGTTGCAATCCAGATTAACGATACACATCCTTCAATGGTTATTCCTGAGCTTATAAGACTGCTCACAGCGGAGGGAATGTCCATGGATGCGGCAATCAAGGAGGTTACTAACACCTGTGCATACACTAACCACACAATCTTAGCTGAAGCTCTTGAGAAGTGGCCTATCGCTTATCTTAAGAAGGCTGTTCCGCAGCTCATGCCTATCATTAAGGAGTTAGACAAGAGAGTGCGCGCTAAGTTCGACGATGAGAGCGTGTACATTATCGACGAGGATGACAGAGTGCATATGGCACACATGGATATACACTATGGCTACAGCGTAAACGGTGTTGCATATCTCCACACCGAGATTTTGAAGGATTCTGAGCTAAATAACTTCTACAAGATTTATCCTGAGAAGTTCAACAATAAGACCAATGGTATCACCTTCAGAAGATGGCTTTTACACTGCAACGCTCCGCTTGCCGATTTTATCACAAGCCTTATCGGTGACGGCTACAAGACGGATGCAACTGAGCTTAAAAAGCTTGAGAAGTTCGTCGATGATGAGAAGGTATTAAATGAGCTCTTAGAGATTAAGAAGGATGCCAAGATTGAACTCTCCAATTATCTGTCCGAGACACAGGGAATTGAGCTTGACGAGAACTCAATCTTCGATATTCAGATTAAGAGACTTCATGAGTACAAGAGACAGCAGATGAACGTACTCTATGTGATTCACAAGTACCTTGAAATCAAGGACGGCAAGAAGCCGGCAAGACCAATCACGGTTATCTTCGGAGCCAAGGCTGCACCTGCTTATGTTATCGCAAAGGATATAATTCATCTTATCCTCTGCATGCAGGAGCTTGTCAATAATGACCCTGAGGTAAGTCCTTATCTTAAGGTTGTCATGGTAAAGAATTACAATGTAACCAAGGCAGAGAAGCTTATACCTGCATGTGATATTTCCGAGCAGATTTCACTTGCTTCTAAGGAGGCTTCAGGTACAGGTAACATGAAGTTCATGTTAAACGGTGCGGTTACACTTGGAACCTTAGATGGTGCAAATGTTGAGATAAGCCAGTTCGCAGGCAAGGAGAATGAATATATCTTCGGAAAGACAGCGGATGTGGTTATCGAGCACTATGCAAAGGCAGACTATGTATCGATGGACTACTATGAGAAGAGTGATGTTATAAAGGATGCGGTTGATTTCATCGTGAGTGATGAGCTTCTTGCAATCGGCAATGAGGAGAACCTCGAGCGCCTTTACAATGAGCTTCTCAACAAGGACTGGTTCATGACACTCTTAGACCTTGAGGAGTACATCAAGGTTAAGGATAAGGCGTTCGCTGATTATGAGGACAGAATGAGCTGGGCTAAGAAGATGCTCCACAATATAGCAAATGCAGGCTTCTTCTCATCAGACAGAACCATTGAGGAGTATAACAGGGACATCTGGAAGCTTTCATAGTTTGAATATTGTACCCCATATAAAAGCAGGCTTAAGGGCTTGCTTTTATATTTATTATGATTCAGGTGTCAAAACATGCCAATTTAATTTACGAGTGTATAACGTATTGTGTTTATGCATATCAGCTCCATTGTACGAAGCAAGATGTTCTAAGAACATCTAAGCTTCTCCCAAAGTCGTGATATGCATAAACATAATACGTTATACACGGCTAAGTATATACAGCATGTTTTGACACCCGAATCTTATTATAAAAGAAAAACGCACCTAGACAGAAAAATAGATAAATCATAAGAATATGGAGGTCAACATGACAATATGCAACATTGCGGATATCAGGGATTCCGTCATAAATGAAGTGGAGCGAACCGGCGCTAAGCATGCTGTGTTTGATTTGTACGGAACCTTGGTAGATATACATACGGACGAGGAGGAGAAGAACTTCTGGAAGAAGCTTGCCAAGTTTCTGAGACGACATGGAGTTCATTATGAGCACAAGGAATTGAAGAGAGAGTACATGCGTCTATGCAGAAAATATAGCAGCCTTCTTCAGAACAGATACCCGGACAATAAGATTGAAATTAATATTTCCGATGTATTTTATGAGCTGTGTACATTAAAAAACAGCAGGGTTACCAGAGAATTCTCAGATGCGTTCGGCTATATTTTCAGGGCAGAGTCGAGAGCGTACTTTAAGGTGTATGATGGCGTGTATGATATGCTTGGGGAGCTTAACAGGCAGGGAGTGAAGGTATGGCTTCTGTCCAACGCACAGGCAATTTTCACTATGCCGGAGCTTGAGCATCTTGGTCTTGTAAGGTATTTTGACGGAATAGCTATATCATCGGATGCAGGCTTTAAGAAACCGGATGCGGAATTTGCAGCTTATCTGTTTGCAAAGTATCCTGAGGCTGACATTACACCGGAGAAATGTCTTATGGTGGGAAATGAGTATGGTTCTGACGGGAAGGTGGCTGAGAATGCAGGAATGAACTTTTTATATGCGGTAAGCAACCTCACCCCGGAAAGTGAGAGAGCCGAATATCAGACAAGGCAATAAACATATCGTTATACACTCGTACATTAAATTAGCATGTTTTGACCTCAACATCATATTGTGAAAAAATGAAGCAAAATCTAAGTTGATTTCTGTATGCCTATGCTTTATACTAAAAACGTATATCAGGCAGGAACGTGAAAATAACACCTGTCCACACATATTGCCCGGGGAGGGCGGAAAAGAGGATAAAGATGGAAGAATTCAAGTTATTATACGAAGGAAAAGTCAGAGAGGTATATGATATCGGCGAGAACCTTGTCATTGCGGCAACAGACAGAATTTCAGCTTTTGACCACATTTTAAAGAACAAGATTACAGCTAAGGGTGCCATTCTGACACAGATGTCTAAGTTTTGGTTTGATTACACGAAAGATGTTGTACCTAATCATATGATTACAGTTGACAATAATGACATGCCTGAGTTTTTCCATGATGAGCGTTTTTATAAGAGAGCTATGATGTGTAAGAAGCTCACAATGCTCCCTATAGAGTGTATTGTGCGTGGATATATTACGGGAAGCGGCTGGGAGAGCTATAAGAAGAACGGAACTGTATGTGGAATTAAGCTTCCTGAGGGACTCAAGGAATCACAGAAGCTCCCTGAGCCAATCTACACACCTAGCACCAAGGCAGAGATAGGTGACCATGATGAGAATATCTCATATGAAAGAAGTATAGAAGTACTTGAGAAGAAGTTCCCGGGAAAGGGTCTTGAGTATGCTGCAAAGATTAAGGACTGCACAATCGCACTCTACAAGAAGTGCGCAGAGTACGCACTCAGCAAGGGCATTATCATTGCTGATACCAAGTTCGAGTTCGGTCTTGATGAGAATGGTGAGGTTGTAATCGGTGATGAGATGCTTACACCGGACAGCTCACGTTTCTGGCCGCTTGAGGGCTATGAGGCAGGCAAGGGACAGCCGTCATTTGACAAGCAGTATGTAAGAGACTGGTTAAAGGCTAACCCGGACAGCGATTATCTTCTCCCTGAGGAGGTTGTCACAAAGACTGTTGATAAGTATAAGGAAGCATATCTTCTTCTTACAGGCAGGGAATTTACACTGTAGTCTATTGAAATGTAAGTCAAACTTAATAATGCGGAGCTAATATGGGACAGAAAATGAATAATATATCGGACAGCTACTATGATGAGGATGGGGTTCACGAGGAGTGTGGAGTTTTCGGCGTATATGATTTAGATGGCGGGGATGTAGCCTCAACCATATACTATGGATTGTTTGCACTTCAGCATAGAGGACAGGAGAGCTGCGGTATTGCTGTAAGTGATACCAACGGACCGAAGGGAAAGGTACTCTCACACAAGGATATGGGGCTTGTGAATGAGGTGTTCACACCTGAGGATCTGGAAAAGCTCAAGGGTAATATCGGAGTCGGACATGTGCGCTATTCAACAGCGGGAAGTTCGACAAGGGAGAATGCCCAGCCGCTTGTTCTTAACTATGTCAAGGGTACACTTGCAATGGCTCATAATGGTAATCTTATCAATGCTGTTGATTTGAGGGAGGAGCTTTCATATACAGGAGCTATTTTCCAGACTACAATCGATTCGGAGGTTATAGCTTATCATATAGCCAGGGAACGACTCAACACATCGAGTGTTGAGAAGGCAGTTGCGAGTGCAATGAAGAAGATTGTGGGAGCTTACTCACTTATTGTCCTGAGTCCACGAAAGATGATTGGTGCAAGAGATCCTTTTGGTTTTAAGCCTCTGTGCATCGGAAAAAGAGATAATACTTATGTGATGTCATCTGAGACATGTGCACTTGATGCGGTAGGAGCGGAATTTGTGAGGGATGTACTTCCGGGCGAGATAGTGACAATCACAGCGGACGGACGCATTGAGTCCGACACCTCCATGTGCCAGCCTATACATAAGAAATGTATTTTTGAGTACATATATTTTGCAAGACCGGACAGTCATATTGATGGTGTAAGTGTGTATATGTCAAGAATTATGGCGGGAAGGCTTCTCGCAAAATCCCATCCGGTTGATGCGGATCTCGTTGTAGGTGTACCTGAATCGGGAAATGTTGCAGCCATGGGCTACGCGCTGGAGTCCGGAATCCCTTACGGAATGGCATTTATCAAGAACAGCTATGTGGGACGTACCTTCATCAAGCCTAAGCAGGCACAGCGTGAGAGCAGTGTAAAGATTAAGCTTAATGTGCTTACGGAGGCGGTTAAGGATAAACGCGTTATTATGATAGATGATTCAATAGTAAGAGGAACCACCAGTGCAAGAATTGTCAAGATGTTAAAGGATGCGGGAGCAAAGGAAGTGCATGTAAGGATATCTTCACCACCATTTTTGTACCCATGCTACTTCGGAACGGATATTCCGTCAAGCGACCAGCTTATAGCGAGCACACACACTGTTGACCAGATATGTGAGTACATAGGAGCCGATTCACTTGGCTATATAGATGTGAATGACTTAAAGCACATGGTTGAGGAAAGATGTGACTTCTGTGACGCATGCTTTACCGGAAACTATCCTATAGCACCACCGGATAAGGATATCCGCGGTGAACACGAATAGTTTTTTACGCAGAAATAATAGACAATTGTAATATAATGATTAAATCAGATAGGAGAATACACGAATGAGCACAGACCGTTATCAGACCCCGCTCGCTGAGAGATACGCGAGCAAGGAGATGCAGTATATTTTTTCACCGGACAAGAAGTTCCGTACATGGAGAAAGCTCTGGATTGCACTTGCAGAGACAGAGAAGGAGCTTGGTCTTGATATCACCGATGAGCAGATAGAGGAGCTTAAGGCTCATCAGGATGACATCAACTACGAGGTTGCAAAGGAGCGGGAGAAGCTTGTAAGACATGATGTCATGTCGCATGTGTATGCGTACGGTGTCCAGTGCCCTAAGGCTAAGGGAATCATCCACCTTGGAGCTACAAGCTGCTACGTTGGAGACAATACAGACCTTATTGTTATGACAGAGGCACTTAAGCTTGTGAGAAAGAAGCTTGTGAATGTTATGGCTGAGCTTGCAAAGTTCGCAGATAAGTACAAGGCGCTTCCTACACTTGCATTTACACATTTCCAGCCTGCACAGCCTACTACGGTGGGAAAGAGAGCAACTCTCTGGCTTATGGAACTGAAGCTTGACCTTGATGACCTTGACTATCTCATCGGCTCTATGAGACTTTTAGGTTCTAAGGGTACAACAGGTACACAGGCAAGCTTCCTTGAACTTTTTGACGGGGATCATGACAGAATCCGCAGGCTTGATAAGATGATCGCAAATAAGATGGGCTTCGAGGATGTATATCCTGTATCGGGACAGACTTATTCGCGTAAGGTTGACACAAGAGTTGTCAATGTTCTTGCAGGTATTGCAGCCAGTGCACATAAGTTCTCCAATGATATAAGGCTTTTACAGCACTTAAAGGAGATTGAGGAGCCGTTTGAGAAGAACCAGATAGGTTCATCTGCTATGGCATACAAGAGAAATCCTATGAGAAGTGAGAGAATAGCCTCCCTTGCCAACTTCGTTATGGCTGATGCGATGAATCCTGCGATCACATCCGCTACGCAGTGGTTTGAGAGAACACTTGACGATTCTGCCAACAAGAGAATGTCCGTGCCGGAAGCATTCCTTGCTGTGGATGGTATCTTAGACTTATACATGAATGTTGTTGACGGACTTGTAGTGTATGAGAAGGTTATTGAGAAGCATATCATGGCAGAGCTTCCTTTCATGGCTACCGAGAACATTATGATGGATGCCGTAAAGGCAGGCGGCGACCGTCAGGAGCTCCATGAGAAGATAAGAACACTGTCTATGGAAGCAGGACGCAATGTCAAGGAGAGAGGTCTTGACAATAATCTTCTTGAGCTTATCGCCGCAGACCCTGCGTTTAATCTTTCTCTTGATGACCTCAAGAAGTCAATGGATCCGTCTAAGTATACAGGACGTGCCAAGGAGCAGGTTGATGAATTCTTAAATGAAGTTATAAATCCTGTACTTGAAGCCAGCAAGGATGAGCTTGGCATGACAGCGCAGATTAACGTATAATATTGATACTAAGTATTGAGATTGCAATGAAATAAAATATTGGGAATAATTTTGGGACAAATGCCGTACTATGTAATGTGGTGCGGCATTTTTTTATATCTATATAGGAGATTTAATGAAAGAATAATGTAAAATCCTATGTAATTCTGCTAAAACGTATTAGTGAAAATGCACAAAAAATATGCAAAAATAACTCTAAACTTAATGATTTAAGCATTGAGTGAAATAAAAGAGAAAGAAAATATACAAATTTACTAAAAATTTTCAAAAAACTATTGATTTTATATTCAAAATGATGTACTATAAACATGCGAAAACGATTAAGTGATGCGGGCACCGATGAGATTGCCAATGCAATCCTACATACCAATTCGGGAAGGCGGTGACGGAATGATATCCGTAAAGGACATAGCGAATGCATGTAATGTATCTGTTGCAACAGTGAGTAAGGCACTCAATGGTTACAGCGATATAAGTGAAGAGACTAAGACCATGATTAAGGCTAAGGCTGCTGAGCTTGGATACATACCTAACATGGCTGCGGTTGCACTTAAGACTAACAGAACCTATAACATAGGTATTCTGTTTGTAGATGCGGCTAACACGGGTCTTACACATGAGTATTTTGCGAGGGTTCTTGAGGGAATCAGGTCTCAGGCAGAGATCCTGGGATACAGTATTACGTTTATAACGAATAGGATTGGCGGAAGGAAGATTACATATAGTGAGTTCTGTCGGATACGACAGTTTGACGGAGTGATAATAGCCTGTATAGATTATAGTGACCCTCAGGTTATCGAGCTTGTCAACAGCGGAATACCGATAGTGACTATAGACCATATCTTCAATGATACTATATCGGTGATGTCGGACAATGTAAAGGGTGTGAAGGATCTTGTAGAATATCTGTACTCAATGGGACACAGGAGGATTGCATTCATTCACGGAGATGACAGCTCGGTTACGAGAGACAGAGTTACGAGCTTTTACAGAACAATGGAGCAGCTTGGGCTTGATGTCTGTAAGGAGTATGTGTACGAATGCAGATACCATGACACAGTAGGTGCAGTTAAATGTACAAGGAAGCTGCTTCAACTGAAAGAGCGGCCTACCTGTATCATGTATCCGGATGACATCACAGCGATAAGCGGTGCGAACATCATCAAGAGCCACGGTCTTAGCATACCTGGTGATATATCAGTCACCGGTTACGACGGAATAAGATATTCTGTCATATACGAGCCGCAGATTACGACACTGCAGCAGGCCGGGGATGGGATGGGCAGGGAAGCTGCCTCATGCTTAATCGATTTAATCAGAAAACCGAAAACCACACTTAAGAAAAGCTATGTGATTGAGGGAAAGGTTCTGACGGGAGGGTCAGTAAGTAACCTTAATGCAACTATTGTTCAGTAGAAATATATTTTCTACGCATTTGCCGGGGTGGCAGGCAGTGTTTAAGCCGGAGAAATGGAGGAAGAATATGAGAAAATTCAAAAAGTTTGCGGCGACAATGTTAGTAGGTTTGATGGCAACAACAGCTCTTGCAGGATGCTCTAAGAGCAACAATGCAGCATCGGGAAATACTGATGGAAAGGAAGGCTCTGTACTTAACATTTATGTATGGAATGAAGAGTTTAAGAGCAGGGTTACAGATCATTACCCTGGATATGTAAAGACCGATGATTCAACAGGTAAGATTGGTGATGTAACAGTCAAGTGGCATACAACACCTAATGAGAACAATGCATACCAGAACAATCTTGATGAAGCACTTCTTAAGCAGAAGGATGCAGCAGCTGATGATAAAATTGATATATTCCTTGTAGAGGCAGATTACGCACTTAAGTATGTAGATACAGACTATACAATGCCAATCAAGGATTTAGGTATAACAGACAGCGAAATAGCTGACCAGTATAAGTATACACAGGATATCGTGACAGATTCCAAGGGTGTTTTAAAGGGTCTTTCATGGCAGGGCTGCCCTGGTGTACTTATTTACAACAGAGATATTGCCAAGGAAGTTTTAGGAACAGATGATCCGGCAGAGGTTCAGAAGAGCGTATCTGATTGGTCAACCTTTGAGAAGACGGCTAAGACTATGAAGGATAGCGGATATTTCATGGTATCAGGCTTTGATGATACATTCAGAGTTTTCTCCAACAATGTATCAAGCCCATGGGTAGTTGACGGCAAGGTTGTAATTGATGATAACATTATGAACTGGGTTTCCCAGACTAAGACATTCACGGATAATGGCTACAACAATCAGTCATCACTCTGGGATGACAACTGGAGCAAGGGCTTCTATCCGGAAGGAAAGGTATTCTGCTACTTTGGACCGGCATGGTTCGTTGACTTCTCCATGAATGTATCTGATGCAGCCAGTATCGCGGCTAACGGCGGATGGGCAGCAACCGAAGGTCCTCAGGGCTTCTTCTGGGGTGGTACATGGATCTGTGCAGCACAGGGAACAGATAACCCGGCACTTGTAGCAGACATCATGAGACAGCTCACAACTAACAAGGATGTCATGACAGAGATTGTTAAGAAGGACAATGACTTCGTTAACAACAAGCCGGCAATGGAGACTATGGCAGCAGATACATCTTATCAGAGTAAGGTTCTTGGCGGACAGAATCCACTTGCAATGTTCTGTGCAGGTGCAGACAAGATTGACCTCAGCAACCTTTCATCCTATGATCAGGGCTGTAACGAGGAGTTCCAGAAGGCTATGAAGGATTACTTCACAGGCAATGCAACACTTGACGAGGCACTTGCAACCTTCAAGAAGAACATTGTTGTTAAGTATCCTAACCTTAAGGCTGAATAATTAACCTTAAAATTTAAAATGTAAGTATAACATGCCTGCTCTATATGGGGCAGGCATGTTTTGACTAAAAATAGGGTGGAATTGTTTTGCAGGTGAGGAGTGATGATTGTATGAAAAAAACCGAAGGAAAGAGCAAGATAGTAAGGTACAATAAATGGGGATATATCTTCCTCATCCCTTTTGTGCTTGTGTATGTGATTTTTCAGTTGATTCCATTAGTCAGTACGATTTATAACAGCTTTTTTGAGAACTACAGGGTAGGACTCATGCAGGTAGGACCGACATGGGTTGGACTTGAGAACTATAAAACGATTTTTTCGGATGTCAGCCTTTTGAAGTATACGGCAAACACGCTTATCATGTGGGTTATCGGTTTCATACCGCAGATAATAGTATCACTTCTTCTGGGGCAGTGGTTTTCCGATGTGAGATTGAAGCTGAAGGGAAGCAGATTCTTTAAGACAGTTATATATCTTCCTAACCTGATTATGGCCTCTGCGTTCTCAATGTTGTTTTTTGCATTGTTCTCAGATGTCGGACCAATCAATGCAATTCTTATCAAGATGGGAATTGCCACTCAGGAAAATCCGGTGAGATTTTTCTCTAATGTATGGGCTACAAGAGGCCTGGTTGGTTTTATGAACTTCCTCATGTGGTTCGGAAATACGACTATTATTCTCATGGCAGGAATTATGGGCATTGACACCTCGCTGTTTGAGGCGGCGGAGGTAGATGGCGCAAGTTCATGGCAGAGATTCTACAGGATAACGCTTCCTCTTCTTAAGCCTATCCTTATATATGTAATTATTACCTCTATGATCGGTGGTATTCAGATGTTCGATGTGCCTCAGATTCTTACTAATGGTTCCGGTGCACCTGCTGAATCAACAAAGACGCTTATTATGTATCTTAATCAGCACCTGTACAGTAAGAATTATGGACTTGGTGGAGCACTTTCTGTATTCCTGTTTATTATAACAGCTATACTGAGTCTCATAATATATTCTGTAATGTATCGCAAGAAGGATTAGAAGGGGAGGTATGATTATGGGTAAGAGCAATAATAATAATAATAATAATAATAAAGACTCAGTTCACATAAGAAGAGCGGTGGCATACGTGGTTCTTACACTGATATCAATACTGTGTCTGTTCTGGTTTTATGTACTCTTTGTAAATGCCACAAAGACACATGCAGAGATACAGAAGGGTTTTTCGATTGTTCCGGGAAAAAATCTTCTTGTAAACTGGAATCATGTCATTCATGGAACACAGCCGATTATATCGGGAATGATTAACAGTATTATCATTTCAACACTCAGCGCTGTTCTGTGTACATATTTCTCAGCGATGACCGCCTATGCGATTCACGTATATGATTTTAAACTTAAAAAATTTATATTTGCGTTCATACTTGCAGTTATGATGATTCCAAGCCAGGTAACAGCTCTTGGATTTATCAGGCTCATGGACAATATGCATCTTATGGACACCTTTATTCCGCTGATTGTGCCGACAATCGCCGCACCGGTAACCTTCTATTATATGAAGCAGTACATGGAAAGTACATTACCGCTCGCAATAATAGAGGCTGCCAGAATAGATGGCTCCGGTGAGTTCCACACCTTCAACAATATCGTGCTTCCAATAATGAAGCCGGCGATTGCCGTACAGGCAATATTTACATTTGTATCAAGCTGGAATAATTACTTCGTTCCGGCACTTGTGCTTAAGAAGGACAGTGTCAAGACACTTCCGATACTTATCGCACAGCTAAGAAGTGCGGATTGGCTCAAGTTCGATATGGGGCAGGTGTATGTCACGATTGCATTTTCTATTTTCCCTGTAATTGTAGTGTATATTTTTCTTTCAAAATATATCGTACAGGGCATTGCACTTGGTGCTGTTAAGGGCTAGTTCTTAAAAAGGTCATTCACATAATTATTGTGGAACATATCAATCATTGCAAAATACCTCTCATGTTCACGCCAGCCTTGGTCGACAGAGCCTTCACCGTAATATACGATGTAGGCATCAGGATAGGTTTCCTTAAGAAGCTCGTAATCCTGTTCGGTCAGGCTGGTGTGTTCTATATACAGACGCTCAAGCTTTGTAAAGTTCAGAAGATGTGATACATCGCTTATCGGGTTATAGCTGATGTTGAGGTCCACAAGGTTCGGAAGATAGTCAAACACGCTTATATCACTCACATCCCCCACAAAAAATTCAAGGTACATGAGCTTAGGACAGTATTTAAGCATCGACAGGTCATACAGATAAGGTGACTGCGTGTCGGTGAGCCAGTTGTCTACAAGAATCAGTATCTTAAGCTCAGGCATGTATTCGAGGAAAGATAAATCTGTGACCTTGTTGTGCCCTAAATCAAGTGCGACCATGTCAGTGCAGTATTTTAATACCTTGCAGTCCTCGTTGGTGAGACGATAGGTTATTGTTCCATCCTTGAGGGTTGAGAAGGCTACGGTATCGGTTCTTATTGTCCACAAGCCGAGGGTAACCTTCCAGACGAACTTGATGGAAGGAAAATCGTTTTTAAGCTGTTCCATCTGTTCATTCGTAAGTCCACAGTCACACATATCAATATAGTTAAGATTGTCAAGCACCTTAATGTGCTTTTTAAAATCTTCGATGTCGGTAATCTCTATTCCGCTTATGTCAAGCTCAGTCTCCTCGGAGGAAACTTCCTTTCCGCATAACTTTACTGTCCAAATGAAATCTATGTCCGGGTAAATGTCCTTTAATGCTGTCATCTCATCAAGTTCAAGGCCGGCGGCTGTCAGGTCAACGCTCTTAAGAGAGTTGAAAAACTTAAGTGCCTTGCAGATGTCAGAATATATTTCATCATGCTCAAGACCGGTGAGTTCATCGGAGGATAAACTGAATTCAGTGATATCCTGTGCGTAGTTTCTGCCAAACAAAGTGATTTCACTGATAGTCGGATATGCTGCCTCCTCAGTGAAGGTATCGGTGGAGGTGTCGGTTGAAGCTGTATCAACCGTGTGCTCAGGTGTTTCGTTCTCTTTTCCGGATTTTTTTGACAGCACGGATGTGAGCAGTACAATAACTATGACAATCGATATGGTTAGCGCACATAAAAGGTATGTGGCTGTATGGTTATTATTTCTTTTGCTTTTGCGCTGTGGTGCTTTTTCATTCATAGCTCAATGTATCCTTTCCTGAAAATTAATATAAATACTGCATAACCTTATGTGTTATTGTCTAGGAGAACATGATAATATACTTGCCGGATATAAGCAAGAGCAACTTGCCAATGAAGTTGTGGGGTGATAAAATTGTGTATAAGTATTCGGGTGACAAAATATGTTGTGTATACCTGGCTGTGTATAACGTATTATATTTATGCATATCACGACTTTGGGGAGAAGCTTAGATGTTCTTAGAACATCTTGCTTCGGACAATGGAGCTGATATGCATAAATATAATACGTTATACACTCATAGATTAATTGTGCATGTTTTGTCCCCCTCCCCAAAATTATAAAAACAAAAATAAGAAGCGAGGAATATCATGGGTGCAGGTGAAACAGGTAGTGTATATAAGGTAAGGAGGGCAGTTCATCCTATAAGGGCATGTGTTACGGTTCCGGGTTCTAAGAGCGTGACCAACAGGGCACTGTTTATGGCAGCGATGGCCTGCGGACACACGGTCCTTGATGGGGCATTATTTTCGGATGATTCGAGACATTTCATAGGGAGCCTTGAAGCATTAGGGTACAATGTTGCTGTCGATGAAGTGGATAAAAGGGTGGAGATAGATGGGCTTAGTGGAAAAATACCTAACAGGACAGGCTCGATAGACGTGGGGAGCGCCGGTACTGCGGCACGTTTCCTCACGGCAATGCTTGCACTCTCAGACGGCGGATATACAATAAATGCCACACCGCAGATGCAGGCAAGGCCAATGGATTCGCTTTTTGAAGCATTGACAGAGTTGGGAGCCGAATTTGAATATCTCGGTGAGAGGGGACATCTGCCAGTGAAGGTGAGAGGACGCGGCTGTCATGGTGTGCCGGATAAGAACTGCAGTCCGGATAATGTACAGAATACCGCTCTTATGGATACAGGAACCGGCAATGCGGGAGATAAGCCCGCGGTTGTCCATATAGATATAAGCCGCAGTACCCAGTTTTTGAGTGCACTCATGATGGCGGGAGTGCTTATTCCTGAGGGGCTTGACATTAAGATAACCAGCGAAAAGACAGATGGGGCATATATAAGGATAACCTCTGCAATGATGAAAGCTTTTGGGTGCAATGTAGAATATGATGGACATGATTATCATGTAGGGGCAGGACAGAGGTATAATCCAGGGAAATATTATATTGAGCCGGATATCTCGGCGGCATGTTATTTCTGGGCGGCGGCGGCTGTTACCGGCGGAAGTGTCACCGTGAGGGAGAGCAGATACGGAATGATGCAGGGGGACATGAAATTTCTTGATGTACTGAAAAAAATGGGATGTACAGTGAACCAGACAGGGGAGGGCATACAGGTGGATGCACCGGATGGTGGAATATTGAAGCCGGTGGACGTTGATATGAATGATTTCTCAGACCAGAGTATGACGCTTGCTGCAATCGCTCCGTTTGCACAGGGAACAACAAGGATACATAATGTTGGCCACATAAGGCTTCAGGAATCGGACAGAATAGAAGCGGTACTTACCAATCTTCGTGCCATGAATATTGAGTGCGGAACATTTACTGAGGATGGAAAAGAGGGTATCTATATCTGTCATGGTATACCGCAGCCGGCACACATTAAGACCTTTGATGATCATAGGATGGCTATGGCATTTGCGGTAACAGGACTTGCAGCGGACGGAATTGTGATTGAGAATCCGATGTGCTGCAGAAAGACCTTTGAAAATTTCTTCGATGTTCTTGAAGCTGTGCTTTCAAAGAATTGACAAGGCAGAGCTTTAACTGTCTATTTATAGATTATACAGGATAAAACAGGCATTGCAGAAAAGAAAGGTATTGCAGAATAGAAGGAAGTGAAAGCGGAGAAAATTTTCCTTGTAATATATTTTTATTTTTCGTTTATTGCATTTACATAAATGAGTTTTTATAGTATACTACAACAGTATGGGCTTGAGCCCGTATTATCAAATTAAAAGTATGATAAGATTCATACATTATTATTGACTATTTAGGAGGAATAACCATGGTTAAGGCTATTGTCGGAGCAAACTGGGGAGACGAAGGCAAGGGTAAGATTACAGATATGCTTGCTGAGGAGTCGGATATTATTGTTCGTTTTCAGGGAGGAAGCAATGCAGGCCATACTATTATCAATGACTATGGCAAGTTCGCACTTCATCTTCTTCCATCGGGTGTATTCTATAATCATACAACAAGTGTTATAGGTAACGGAGTTGCACTCAACATTCCTTATCTATTCAATGAGATTAAGAGCCTGGAGGACAGAGGTGTGCCGGCACCGAAGATTCTTGTATCGGACAGGGCGCAGATTCTCATGCCGTATCATGTTGATTTCGATACATACGAGGAAGCGAGACTTGCAGGAAAGTCATTTGGCTCGACAAAGTCGGGTATTGCTCCTTTCTATTCAGATAAATATGCAAAGATTGGTTTTCAGGTGAGTGAGCTCTTTGACGAGGCTTCTCTTAAGGAGAAGGTTGAGAGAGTTGTTGCATACAAGAATATTCTGCTTGAGCACCTCTATCATAAGCCGCTTCTTGATGCTGATGAAGTATTCAAGCTTATGCTTTCATACAGAGATATGGTAGAGCCTTATGTTGCAGATGTATCACTCTACTTACACAACGCTATTAAGGAAGGAAAGAATATTCTTCTTGAGGGTCAGCTTGGAGCACTCAAGGATCCGGATCACGGAATTTATCCGATGGTAACATCTTCTTCAACACTTGCCGCATACGGCGCTATCGGAGCAGGTATACCGGCTGCGGAGATTAAGGATGTTGTAACAGTAGTCAAGGCCTACTCATCAGCGGTTGGTGCAGGTGCATTCGTGAGTGAGATATTCGGTGATGAGGCAGATGAGCTCAGAAGACGCGGCGGTGACGGCGGAGAGTTCGGCGCAACAACAGGCCGCCCAAGACGTATGGGATGGTTCGATGCTGTAGCTACACGTTACGGTGTGCGTATGCAGGGAACAACAGAGGTTGCACTCACAGTGCTTGATGTTCTCGGATATCTTGATGAGATTCCTATGTGTGTTGGCTATGAGATAGATGGTGAGGTTATTAAGGACTTCCCTACAACATATAAGCTTGAGAAGGCTAAGCCTGTTCTTAAGAAGATGCCGGGCTGGAAGTGTGATATAAGAGGAATTAAGAACTATGAAGAGCTTCCACAGGCATGTAAGGACTATATCGATGCCATCGAGCAGGAGATTCAGGCACCTATCACTCTTGTATCCAACGGACCTAAGAGACATGATATCATCAAGAGAACCAGCAGATTATAATTATGGTCAGAGAACTTTATGAGAATGCCGTAAGAGGCATAGATACAAGGCAGAATCTTAGTGCACTCCGCAGTGCAGTCAAGGATGACGCCGTAATGAATGATTTGTTTGAGCTTGTCGAGGATGACCTTGGAACTATGACGGGCTTCCTTGACAGCGATGACCCTAAGGTAAGAAAGAATGCAGCTCTCCTTATGGGAGAGCTGGATATGTCTGATTTTGTTCAGCCACTTGTTAACGGTTACAGGAAAGAAAGCCAGCTTTTTGTGCGTTCGGCGTACTTAGAGGCACTTAAGGGGTATGATATTGAGGAGTATCTTCCGTTCTTTAAGGGGCGTGTGAAGGAGCTTTCTGATACGGAGATTACGCCTGAGAACAGAAAGCATGTCGATGAGGAACTGAAAGCACTTACAGAGCTTATTGTTTCATGTGAGGGTATAAGCAGACATGAATTTACAGGCTTTAAGAGACTTGAAGCCGACACAGAGGGAATCCTTATCACCAACCGCCTTAACATGGACACCACAAGGCTGCAGCTTGAGGAGCGTGGCGTGAAGGTGCTTCCGTTCAAGGGCGGTGTGCGTTTCTCCACCGACAATCTTACATTTTTGAGGGATATAAGAACCTACAGCGATGTACTTTTCGTGATACCGGGCTGCCGGACATGTGAGTTTGAGCCGGAGAAGGCAGCGGCTATGCTTGCCGGGTCGGGACTTATGAAGCTTCTGTACAGGCTTCACGGAGGGGAGAACGGACAGCCGTTTTATTTCCGTGTGGAGCTTAAGAGCGCACTTGATATGGAGAAGAGGGGAAAATTCGTCCGCAGATTTTCAGGTGAGCTTGAGCGGCAGAGTAAGAGAACGCTCATCAATTCTGCATCGGACTATGAGATTGAACTGAGACTTATTGAGAATAAGGAGCATAAGCTCAATTTACTTTTGAAGCTCTATACCATTGAGGATGAGAGATTCTCATATTTCAGAAAGCATATCGCGGCATCAATCAAGCCTGTGAATGCGGCACTTCTTGTTGAGCTTGCCAAAGAGTACATGGTTTCCGATGCACAGGTGCTTGACCCGTTCTGCGGTGTGGGAACAATGCTTATTGAGAGGCAGAAGGCTGTTAAAGCCAATACATCCTACGGACTTGATATAAGTGCGGAGGCTGTTGCTGGTGCGAGGTTGAACACGGAGGCAGCAGGGCAGATAGTCCACTACATCAACAGGGATTTCTTCACCTTTGAACATGAGTATCTTTTTGATGAGATATTTACGGACATGCCGTTTGCGGTGAATGACAAGGTAACACTAGAATTAGATAATATCTATAGAAGATTCTTTACATGTGCTAACAGGCATCTGACTATGGAGGGAAGAATCATAATGTATTCAAGGAACCCTCAGATGGCTGTGAAGTACTCTAAGAGTGCGGGCTACAGGATATTAAAAAGAATAGTTATCTCGGAAAAGAATAACGCAGAGCTTATTATATTTGAGCATGAAGTCTAGGACTTCATGCTCATTTTGTTTGCGCACCATGGGGGCACTCGCTGGGACAGGGGTCTGACACCGGTGTCCCAGAATTGGGACGCCGGTGTCAGACCCCTGTCCCAATTAGTTTTCGTCATCCTTGTGGCTTAATTTGTAGAACATCATCGCGACATATGCTGTCACGGGAACAAGCACTGTCATCACAAGAGTGAGCTGTAACAGCTTGAAAGCTGCATCACTATGTATAAGTGCGAGCACAAGGCATGCTACATACAGTCCGGCTAATATTACGATGGCGGCTATCGCCAATACTCTTTTTTTCATATAATCTCCTTTCAAAAAAGGCACACGCGCATCATGCGGCATGTGCCATAAAAAGGGGAGGATAATTTTCTGTCATTTAAACAGAAAATCGGTAAATCTTCTTTTGTGATAATAAAAGTATTACCATAAGAAAAAGATTTATGCATTCGCTCCACAGCATTTTTTATATTTCTTTCCTGAGCCGCAAGGACATGGATCATTACGTCCAACCTTAGGCTGTGTGTTGACAACAGTTGTGGAAAGCTTCTGCTCCTTGTAGAGAGCCTTACGTGTGTCAGCGTCAAGAAGAGCATCCCACTGTGGGAGTGTATATAACCACTCTGCCTTGGCAGCTACCATGTTCTTGTAGAGTAATTCCCTGTCGAAATCCATGGAAACAACTGTGTTCTCGTCCATAGTCTCGATAGGGTTAGGTGTCTTTAAGCTGTCATTGATTCCATCGAGAACACCTACCATGGTAAGAAGTTCAAGACCGAAGCGCTCAGCAAGCTCCTTAACTGTGCCGCTTACAGGCTCCTTGGCTGCAAGAATCTGCTCATAAACACCTTTCTCAAAGTTAAAATATGTTGCCCAGAACATCTGGTATTTCTGGTCGTCCATCTCCTGCTCGTATGCAAGATTTCTCCATGTTTCAAGTAATGACATGATTATACTTCCTTTTAAAATATTATATTCTTCTGCCGGTTGCAGTAAAACAACCATAGTAAAATTATTTTATAACATAAGCAGGTCAACGTCAAGACTGAAATTTTCCGGCACTGTAACCGATGAGTATTTCCGGAAAACGTGTCTGAAGTGCATTCAGAACCAGTTCAACAGAATCCTTTGTCTTATGATGTACAATGTAGTGCTTTTTATCATTTGCGACAACACTGAGTGAATAGCTTATATCGTGATGAAGCAGTCTTGTGTGAAGAGTACCGAATTTATATGCCCATACAATTACATCCAGTGGGACAATATGTATATTGTGCCTGTCATAAGCGATAAAGAAGTTGTCCGTGAGAGTGATTCCCGGGGCATAGGCGTGGGAGGATTCAAATTCATCACAGGCTGTCTGATACAGCTCCACTTTGCTGCCGTATCGGGAAAGACGAAGAACAGTGCGCGAATAAAGGGGATTTATAAGTGCGACAATAATTATTATCTCATGTATGATTGCGAGCAATGTTGTAAGTGCAATAAGTGCGAGGAGAATATATTCCCTGCCCTGTGACATTCTGTATTGGTTTATCAGTACCTTGCTGCTCATCATATTGAGAGCCTGACTTGTCCAGTTGAGATTATAACTTACAAGATTGTTCAGCGTATCTATTTCCGATATATTAGAATCGAGCTTGGCACTACACTTAAACTGTGTAAGCTGTGCCGGTGGTATTGAAGTAAATTCGTTTAAACCCAGTGCTGATGCAGATATCAGGACATAGTAACAGTTGTTGTCATACAGACAGTAGTAGTAGCATGCCTTTATTTTTGAACCATGCATACGGTTCACACCTGTATAGTGCAGGTTGGAAAGATTTGCCTTGACGTAAGGGGTACGGTTATGGTATGCGGCAGCTGCCTGCACCGGATTTTCGACAACCGGGACAGAAAACAGATGATATAACCCTGTAGCATACAGGATAAAAATGCTGAAAATAATGAAAAAACCCGGCATGATAAGCTTGCGGCGGTTTATTTTCTTGATGGTTGCCTGAAGATGGAATGTATTCATTGATATATGCCCCTTTTGATGGTTAATACGATAAGTATGATGTTGGGGTCAAAACATGTGCTATAAACTTAGCATGTATAACGTGTTATATTTATGCATATCACGACTTTTGGAAGAAGCTTAGATGTTCTTAGAACATCTTGCTTCGTACAACGGAGCTGATATGCATAAATATAATACGTTATACACTCGTAAATTAAGTTGGCATGTTTTGACCCCAACATCATAAGTATACGGTTATTTTATTAATAATTCAAGGTCGGCTTGCATTTTGCAGGAAAAATTGGTACTATATTGCGGTGAAAGCTTGAATGCGAAGCCTTTAAGCTGCTTATTGGAAGCAGTGATTCAGGCAAGGTCTGCAGTAAGCATGGGAATATAAGAAGGGGATTTATGATGGCAGCATACAGGAAATTCGCGCAGTGGTATGACAGTTTTATGTCGGACATTCCTTATGGAGAGTGGGCAGAGTATATAATTGACAGATTGAAAAAGCATGGAGTTGTTCCGGATATGGTGCATGATAACAAGCATTCCGGAAGTGACATAAATAATAGGAATACTGAAAATGATGTAATTCTTGAGCTTGGCTGTGGTACTGGAAGCATGGCAAGGTATCTGTGCATGGAAGGTTACCATGTTGTGGGAATCGACCTTTCATCCGATATGATAAAGGAAGCGCGAAAGAAGATTATACCCGGCTTTGAACCCTATGTGGGCGATATGAGGGTTCCGTTTCTTGAAGCTTCAAGCTGCGGGGCTGTTGTGAGCGTGTGTGATTCCATGAATTATCTCACATCAAGGTCGGATATGGAGCTTACAATCAAGGCGGTACACAGCCAGCTTCGTGACGGCGGAATTTTTATTTTTGACATGAAGACGGACAGCTTTTACAGAGATGAGCTTGGGGACAATGTCTTTGCGGACCGAGCCGGAAGGGTGTCCTATGTCTGGCAGAACCATTACGATGAAAAGACACACATAAACACGTATGATATCACCTTCTATCGGAGAATATTCGCAAATATATGCTTAAGCTGCAGTGAGAAGCACAGGCAGAGGGCATATTCGGTGAAGCAGATTAAGGATATAGCTGCAAAATGCGGAATGGAGCTTTTAGAGCACACGGTAAGAGGCGAGAGGGCTTACTACATATTAAAGAAATAGGCCATTGTGAAATGCAGTGTGTGACAGATGGACTTTGCGTTTCACAATTACGTAAATAAAAAGAAGTAGAGGAGAAACCATGGAAGATTATATTGTCAGGGCAACAGCGGCGGACAATCAGTTGCGCGCATTTGCCATCTATTCAAAAAATCTTGTCGAGGAGGCAAGACAGAGACATAATACATCACCCGTTGCGACTGCAGCGCTCGGAAGAATGCTTTCAGCTGCGGCTATGATGGGAGTGATGATGAAGGGTGATGACGATCTGCTCACCATAAAGCTGGAGGGCGATGGACCTATCGGTGGAATTATGGTTACAGCCGATTCAAAGGCGGGGGTTAAGGGCTATGTCGGAAATCCTGATGTCATGCTGCCTCCTAACAGCAAGGGTAAGCTTGATGTCGGCGGTGCGGTCGGAAAAGGAATGCTCACCGTAATCAAGGATATAGGAATGAAGGAGCCTTACAGCGGAAGCTGTGAGATAGTCACAGGCGAGATAGCGGAGGATTTAACATACTATTTTGCTTCGAGTGAGCAGGTTCCGTCGGCGGTTGCACTCGGAGTGCTTATGGAGCATGACAATACAGTAAAGCAGGCGGGTGGTCTTATCATCCAGGTCATGCCGTTTGCTGAGGATGCACTTATCGACAGGCTTGAGCAGAAGATAAACAGCATGAGTTCAATAACTTCAATGCTTGAGAAGGGCATGCTGCCGGAGGATATATTGAATGAAGTACTTGGTGAGTTCGGAGTCGATATAAATGAAAAGATTCCGGCAGCATTCAGGTGCAACTGTTCAAAGGAGCGCGTTGAAAAGGCACTTATAAGTATCGGAAGGAAGGAACTCAAGGAGATGATTGACGAGGGAAATCCGATTGAACTCAAGTGCCATTTCTGCAATACAAGCTATGATTTTTCGGTCGAAGAACTGAAAAAAATACTTAGATATGCAAAAGGATAATTCTTGACACCCTTATGTTTCTGTGCTATTCTAACAATGTGCTGTATTTAAGCACGTATGCTGTGGTAAAGTACTACAGTATGAATTTTTTTTAAATATTTTGGAGGTATCACAATGAGCAAGGGTACAGTTAAGTGGTTCAGCAACTCAAAGGGCTACGGATTCATTTCTGACGAGAACGGCAAGGATGTATTCGTACATTACTCAGGTCTTAACATGGAAGGCTTCAAGTCTCTTGAAGAGGGCCAGGCTGTAGAGTTTGACGTAGTAGACGGCGCTAAGGGACCACAGGCTACAAACGTAACAAAATTATAATCAACGAAGTTTTACAGTGTGCCTTTTTAATATATATAAAAGAGCAGTATTTGTACTTAACGAGATTATGAAAATAGGGATTGCCGATATGGCAATCCCTATTTACTTGCGCTTTTAAGAGCAGCATTATTTATTTATGTTCTTGTTAAAGTCCGGCATTTTGCTGCCTGTGGATGACTTAGAACCTTTCTTATCGCTGCTCTTCTGCTCCCTGACAGGTGGCTTTATATCCTTATAGTATTTGTTATGTATTCTGTTAAAGAGGAATACACATCCGGCGAATATGATGATTTCGGTTATAAAACAGGCTATACGGTTGAAGATTATACCGGATGAATAGAAGTTAGCCGGAAGATACATCAAGGTCTGTAAGCCTATTATTGATACCAGATGAAGCCTTTTAAGCTCCTTGTGGCATACGGCATAGAACATTACGGATATCATGGTGTTGAAGATGAGGAACATAATGCTCTCCGCACCTGAGAATAAGTATACATAGGATGGGGAGCTGTATAAAAACCATACATCGTTCAGCTGTCTGGTGGCTTCCTCAATAGTGTCATAGCCGTTTGCGAGTGCGGCAAGCCCTGATGAGTTGAGTGTAAGGCACAGGGAATAGTTGAGAAAAATTGTGACAGCAGTTATGATTGCTTCGGTAAGTGCCACACCTACACCTATTCCGTATGCATCACAGTATTCGGCATAGTATTTGCGGATGAACCACATTGCAAAGAAGCGGCCGCATACTATAAGGGAGGAAGTTATAAGCAGCACCATAAAGCGCGCTACAGCGAGGGTGGCTGTTCCGGCACCCTGTGGGATGGTGAGGGAGAGCAGACCAGAGAGAAAACTGCCTATCATTATATAGAACAGAAGATAGGACGTGGCACCGTACAGTACCGGCATAAATCTCAGACCTACAATGCGTCTGGCTGTGAAGGTGACAAGTATGCAGGCGCACAGGAGCAGAATCCCCGACGCTGCAATAAATGATATAGTAAGAGATGGAATTGTCTTACTAAAGTCAAAAAGACCACTTAATTCGGATGCAATATCAAAATTCATACATATATCCTCTCATTAATTATATATTTTGTCCGGATGGACTATTCAATTATAGACTAATCATCATAATCAATCAAATGAAATTTTATTAAATTCTTGAAAAAATAAAAAGTTTCAGTATAATAACAATTATGTATTTCTGTAAAAGTTTGTTGGAGGTAATTTATGGCGGTTATCAGTGGAAGTAATATGTACGATATTCTTCGCAAGTCTTTTTCAATACTGAACCCACAATTGATGCACCATAGCGAGAGAACAGCATATATTTTGTATAAAATGCTGCAGACTGAAGGTCATATGAGCAGCAAGGAGATGGCGGATTATGTCATAATCGCAGTTCTGCATGATATAGGAACATGTAAGCTCGAATACATACATCAGTGGGCACAGTTTGAGAAGGATGACGTATGGCCGCATTCTATATTCGGTTTTCTGTTTCTTAAGTACCTGTCACCGCTTGAAGATAAGGCAGAGATAGTGCTCTACCACCATCTTGATTATAATAAGCATTATCTGATTAAGAGCCAGTATATAAAGATAGCAGAATATCTTTTCATGGCAGACAAGATTGATGTCACCATGAGCATGCCGGGAACTTTAGAGCCGGATTATCTTCAGAAGTACCGCAATATTAAGTATTCGGCGGAAGCACTTAACCTTTTTCTTAAGGCTAACACGAGGTATAATATACTTGAGAAGCTGAAGAAGGAGGATTACCTTAAGGAGCTTGATGAGCTTATTGCTTCGGTCAGCTTTTCGGAGGATTATAAGAGAAAATTCCTGCAGATGTTGATTTATATAATTGATTTCCGCAGCCAGTACACGGTAATACATACACTCGCCACAACAATTTTTGCGCAGGAGTTAGGAAATCTGATGAAGCTGTCGGGTCAGGACAAGTATAATATGTATTACGGAGCGCTGCTCCATGATATTGGAAAGATTGCCATTCCGCTGTCGATACTTGAGTCTACGGGAAGACTGTCTGATAAAGAGATGGATATTATGAAAAAGCATGTGGAGATTACCGACCATGTACTTAAGGGCATAGTGGATGATGATATAAGGGAGATTGCGATAAGGCATCACGAAAAGCTTGACGGCAGCGGCTACTTCAGGGGTCTTAAAGGGGATGAGCTTACAAGACCACAGCGTATAGTTGCTGTTGCGGATATTATAAGTGCCCTGTACGGAAAGCGAAGCTACAAGGAGGCATTTGCTCCTGATAAGATTAAGGCTATAATTCAGGCTGATGCGGACAATAATAAGATATGTCCGGCAGTGGTGGATGTTGCTGTAAAGAACATGGAGAGCATAATTCGGAACTTTGAAAAGAAGAAGGAAGCGGTGCTCGGAACCTATATGCAGATAAAAAAACAGGAAAATGATATATATGAGCAGTTTAAAGGCTTGTAAAAACATGGAAACATGGGGAGGATGCCGGCGCAACAATGGTGCCGCCGGAATCGTCCCCATGTTTTTTATAGATTTACAGATTATTTAAGCGCCTTCTGTGCAAAGCCGGTGTCGACTAAGTCGGAGTAAGGGGCGTATTCCTTTATCACGCCGGCTTCGTATAGGATATCCTGAAGAAGCGTGAAGCTGTCCTTTGAGAATACAAGGTCATTTTTCCATGTATCCTGGGATTTGTATCTTTCGACAATGACTGCTATGGTGTCTGCGTCGGTGTCGGGAAATTGTGGCGCGATGACCTTGGCAATGTCCTCAGAGGAGTGCGAATTGACATATTCCATTCCGCGCTGGAGTGCATTGGTGAAGCCCTGTATTATCTCAGGATTTTTGTTTATATAGCTTTTCTTTGCACTGTAGGCGGTATACGGAACATAGCCGCTGTCGACGCCGAGACTTGCGACAACGTAGCCAGTGCCTTCCTTTTCAAGGGCGGTGGCGTGCGGTTCGAACTCAACGGTGAAGTCGCCCTGTCCGCCGGCAAAAGCACCGCCTGTCAGCCCGAAATCTATGTTCTGGACTATTTCTAAATCTGTTGAGATGTCTATTCCGTTATTTTTCAGGATGTATTCAAGAACCATTTCAGGCATTCCTCCGGCTCTTCCGCCAAGTATCGTGGTTCCCTTCAGCATATCCCATGAAAAATTATCAATGGGTTTTCTTGATACGAGGAAATTACCCGCACGCTGCGTTAACTGTGCGAAGTTGACCGCATAATCGCTGTTGCCTTCATTATAGGCGTAGATTGAGGATTCGGAACCCATGAATCCAATCTGCGCCTCACCTGAGATAAGTGCTGTCATAACCTTGTCGGCACCGAAGCCAGTGACAAGCTTCAGATTGATTCCTTCCTCCTCGAAATAGCCGTTTTCTATTGCAACATATTGAGGAGCATAAAAAATAGAATGAGCAACCTCATTCAAAGTAACATCCTTTAGTGTACTTTCATCTTTTTTACATCCGCAGAAGAGGAGCGGAACAGTAAAAATAAGCGTGACAATTGATAAAACCAGAGAAATTCTTGCTTTCAAGATAACCTCCAACAATTTGTTAGGCCCAAGGTTCTGACCATGATATCATAGTATATGGATGCTGCGGGAAAATGTGACTTTCGACAAATGCAATTTTTTGATTTAATACTTGAAAAAGGGAAAGTTATAATGTACTATATGTATCTGTGCTTGGAATCAGACAGGATTTCATAATACAATACATATAAGTCGGAGGCGTTATGGCATACAGAGTACTTGCACTTGATATAGATGGAACTCTTACAAATTCTAAAAAGCAGATTACAGAAAAAACTAAGAAGGCAGTGTCGGCAGCAGCGGCAAAGGGCGTGAAGATTGTGATTGCATCGGGGAGACCGGTGCAGGGAATCAGGGCTTTTGCAAAGGAGCTTGAGCTTGAGAAGAAGGATGGATATATTCTGTCATTTAATGGAGGAAGGCTTATCTCATGCAGGACGGGCGAGATAATCCATGATATGAAGCTGCCGCTTGAGTATCTGCCGGAGATATATGAGCTTTCTAAAAAGTATAAAGTGAATCTGATGTCATACGAGGGCGATGACCTTATAACCGAGGAACCGGATGACGAGTTTCTTGCGATAGAGGCACGCATTAACGGCCTTGGAATCAAGAAGGTCGACAATCTTGTGGAGTACATCAATTTCCCGATTAACAAATGTCTGATGCTGGGGAATGGAGATTATCTTGCTGAGGTTGAGAAAAAGGTTCATGCCGCGCTGTGTGACAGAATGGATGTATATAGGTCGGAGCCATATTTCCTTGAGATACTTCCTAAGGGGGTCGACAAGGCAAAATCACTTGAGAGTTTTTTGAATATCATAGGCTGCAGGAGGGAAGAGCTTATGGCGTGCGGTGATGGATTTAATGACCTCACGATGATAAAATATGCCGGACTCGGTGTGGCGATGGCTAATGCACGGGAAGAGGTAAAAAAATGTGCCGGTTATATAACGGCCTCCAATGATGAAGACGGCGTCGCTTTAGCAATTGAACGCTTTATTTTATAAAAAAAATTTGTTAATTTATTTGCAAAATATAGTGGACTTTACAACTTCATTGTGCTAAAATGCTATTGTGCTGTTAAAGCGATGTATGGATTTGCCTGATTACAGGCAACATGGCAATTAACAAAAAAGGAGTATTATATGGGTAAGAATTTAAAATCAGAAGCGGTTGACCATCTTTTTGAAGCAATTATGACATTGAAAGATCTTGATGAATACTATGCATTTTTTGAGGATGTATGTACTGTAAATGAACTTTTATCATTATCACAGCGCTATGAGGTGGCGAGAATGCTGAGACAGAGAAAGACATATCTCGACATCGCAGAAAAGACGGGCGCCTCCACAGCAACCATCAGCCGTGTCAATCGTTCACTTAATTATGGAAACGATGCCTATGATATGGTATTTGAGAGACTTAACATCAAGAATGAAGAACAATAGAAATGGGACAAGGGGTCAGACCCCCTGTCCCAACTATTTTTTTCTGGAGCAGGAATCAGGATTCTCTGTATCATTCTTTGAGTTGAATTCGTCTATAATGTTCTCGACCATCTCCTTCTTGAGGTACATGTCGAAGCATAGATAGCAGATGAACGAAAATGTCCGCAGATAGTCTCTCTCCTGTTCATCGGTGACATCGGAAAAGCTGTTCTCCGCCTTCTTGAACATGGATATGATGTCCTTTGTTATCGGGGAAAGGCGTTCACGCTCACCTTGATAAATCTCCTTATATATATGTTCTAAGGAAACACTTCCCTTGTCGCCGAAGAATCTGTCGGTGAGAGGTCCAAGTATTGACTGTATGTCACTTATCGACATCAGCGTCTTAAAATAGTAGATAAACATTAGGGTTATCATGTGGTCATGTGAGTATTTCTTTTTGACCGGTGGAGGAAGAAGATTATTCTTGGCATAATTGTTAATCATGGTCTTGGTGAGAATCTTGTCCTCCTCATTGCGCTTGGTGGCCTCAAGGTGAGTATCCATGAATGTCGTGACCTGATCCATGTACAGGTCGATATTGGGTATCTCGCCCGGGCGTATATAATCAAGCTTTGCGAGCTTGTGAAGCATATCTGCTAAAAATTCAGAATGTTCAAGTGACATGTTGCAACCTCTTTTCTATGTGACATAGTTCTGATGTCTGGTTCATTATAACCTAATTTCTCATTAAAAACAAGAAAAACATGATTCGGGTGCCAAAACATATAAATGCATGATTTCAAATAATTATAGTGACTTTTATGTTTCCATGTGCTATGATATACATGATTTCTGAATATTTTGGAGGGTAGGACAATGGGTATTATTTCAAGATTTAAGGACATAATGTCCGCTAACATCAATGCGCTTCTCGACAAGGCAGAGGATCCGGAGAAGATGATAGATCAGTATCTTCGCAATCTCGAGAGCGATCTTGCCAAGGTTAAGCAGGAGACGGCTTCTGTTATGGCAGAGGAGGCTAAGGCTAAGAGACAGTTAGATGAGTGCACGGCAGAGGTTGCCAAGATGCAGAGCTATGCAGAGAAGGCAGTTCTTGCAGGCAATGACGAGGATGCCAAGAGATTCCTCATGAAGAAGAAGGAGCTTGTTGTTAAGCAGACATCTCTTCAGGAGACATATACCCTGGCTGCTGAGAACGCAGCTAAGATGCGCCAGATGCACCAGAAGCTTGTGGGGGATATCAGCCAGCTCAATTCAAGAAGAGATGCAATCAAGGCTAAGATTGCGGTTGCAAAGACCCAGCAGACAATCAATAAGATTGGAGCCAGTGTGGATGGGGCAGCAGAGAACCTTTCCGCATTTGACAAGATGGAGGCTAAGGCTAACAAGATGCTTGATGAGGCTAATGCCATGGCAGAGCTTAACAGAAGCGGTGTCGATTCAATCAATGATATCGCACGTAAGTATGAGGGCATGTCAACACCTGAGGTTGATGACGAGCTTGCAGCACTTAAGGCTAAGATGGGACAGAATTAATTGATTTTTACGGAAGCACCTCGTGCGACTGGTATACCGGTTGACGGGGTGTTTTTAAGTTTCAGTAATGAAGCTTTTTTGATAGATGTGTTATTTGGAAAGGAAATAAAAATGAGTATTTATGATACTTTAAATGAGCAGCAAAGGGAGGGCGTTTTTACAACGGAGGGACCTGTGCTTCTGTTAGCCGGGGCAGGTTCCGGAAAAACCCGTGTTCTGACTCATAGGATAGCATATTTAATAGAAGAGAAGAATGTCAATCCATACAATATTCTTGCAATCACATTCACCAATAAGGCTGCGGCTGAGATGCGCGAGCGAGTTGACAGACTTCTGGGGATGGACGCAGGAGGGGCATGGATAATGACATTCCATGCGGCATGTGTGAGAATACTCCGAAGATACATAGAGAGAATAGGTTATTCCAACAGCTTTACAATCTATGATACCGATGACCAGAAGTCGATAATCAGACAGATTCTGAAGAAGCTTGACCTTGATACCAAGCTCTATAAGGACAGAGCAGTATTGACCGATATATCAAGAGCGAAGGATAAGCTGAAGGGACCGGATGAGATGGAGCTTGAGGCAGGTGCCAACTATCACCGGAAGAAGGTGGCAGAGGTTTACAGAGAATACCAGAGGCAGTTAAAGGCTAATAATGCGCTTGATTTTGATGACATTATATGCAGGACGGTTGAGTTGTTCGGGTCATGCCCGGATGTGCTTGATTATTATGGCGAGCGCTTCAGATACATCATGGTCGATGAGTATCAGGACACCAATATGGCGCAGTTCAGGCTTATAAGCCTTTTGGCGGCACGTTTCAGAAACCTGTGTGTTGTGGGTGATGATGACCAGTCGATTTATAAATTCAGAGGAGCCAATGTAAGAAATATTCTGGATTTTGAGAGCGTGTTCCCGGAGGCTAAGGTTATAAAGCTTGAGCAGAATTACCGTTCCACACAGAATATACTCGATGCTGCCAACGCTGTAATAAAGAACAATGAGGGACGAAGGGATAAGAGTCTGTGGACGGACCAGGGTGCAGGCGATAAGCTTGCATATAATGTATATAATACGGCATACGAAGAGGCGTATGGTATTGTATCCGATATAAAGAAAAGGGCGGCAGAGGGCAATAATTACAATGACTTTGCGATATTGTACAGGACCAACGCACAGTCGAGAGTACTTGAGGAAAAGTTCGTGGAGCTGGGTGTGCCTTATAGAATATACGGTGCGGTCAATTTCTATGCCAGAAAAGAGATTAAGGATGTTCTTGCTTATCTTAAGACGATAGACAATGCGAGGGATGAAGTCGCGGTAAGAAGAATTATCAATGTTCCTAAACGCGGAATAGGTGCCGCAACAATTGAGAAGGTGGCAGCTTACGGTGAGGACAATGACTTAAGCTTTTATGCTGCTGCAGCGAATGGCAGTAAGATACCGGGACTTGCTAAGGCAACGATAGGAAAGCTTGACAATTTCTGTACACTCATATCCGCATTCCGTGCAAAGGCAATGCAGATGTCGATTAAGGAGCTTATATCCGATATAGTTGAGTGCATAAGATATGAGGAGTATCTCTCCGATGACGATGAACCGGATGAGATTGCGGACAGAATGTCAAATATAAATGAACTTATTTCAAAGGCGGCAGCGTATGAGGAGAATACGGATATGCCGACTTTGTCAGGCTTCCTTGAGGAGGTTGCACTTGTCGCGGATATTGACAATATGGATGAGAATAATAATGTTGTTTCACTTATGACACTTCACAGCGCGAAGGGGCTGGAATTTCCTATTGTGTACCTTGCAGGCATGGAGGATGGCAATTTTCCAAGCTACATGGCGATTACGTCCGATGACAAGAGCGACCTTGAGGAGGAGAGGAGGCTGTGCTATGTAGGAATCACGCGTGCGAGACAGAGACTTGTGCTAAGCATGGCAAAACAGCGCATGGTCCGCGGAGAGATGATGCTGTGCAAGCAGTCACGCTTTATAAGTGAGATTCCGCCGCAGCTATTATCGGAGAGCGGCCAGGGAATAAGAAAGCCTGTGGCATTTTCTGATGATAAGGGTATCAAGGCTGCCGAAGCTGCCATGAGGGAGGCACTGCCGTGGAACCGCCCGGCAGCAAAGAAAAACAGCGCAGTCTGGAATAAGCCGGCTGTTTCGATGGCTGATATCCAAAAAGGAGCACCTAAGGTCGCAGCAAGCCTTGATGAGCTTGGCTATGCGGTGGGAGACAGGGTAAAGCATGTAAAATTCGGTGATGGTACAGTACAGAATATTGTATCAGGAGGCAGGGATTTCGAGGTTACGGTGCAGTTCGATTCGGCAGGTGTCAAAAAAATGTTTGCTTCTTTTGCAAAACTGGTAAAAATTGACTAGATATTTTTAACAATATATGATAAAATTATACTTAAGTTTATAAGCTGATAGCGTACAAAGCTTTTTGTGCCGGTATCATAATATATTTCAAGAAAGGATGAATGAAGTATGAATAAGATTGAAGAATTACTTGAGCAGGTTAAGGGTAAGGACTTAAAGGATCTTAAGGAACTCCTTAATAAGAAGCAGGTGGTTGTTGAGAAAGAGAAGAAGTGCAGCCCACTGTTATGGATTCTTGCAATTGTCGGATTCGTAGCAGCTGTAGCAGGTATCGCTTATGCAGTATACAGATACTTTACACCTGATTACCTTGAGGACTTCGAGGATGAGGATTACGATGATGATGATTTCGAGGATGAGGATGAAGACTTTGAGGATGACTTCTTCGAGGAAGAGGATGAGAAGTCCGAGGATAAGTAATCCTGTGATAACGGAATACCAATAGTAAGCAGTGAATAAATGATAGGAGGGATAATGCCCTCCTATTGTTTTAATATGTATTATTATACAACAGACAGAAAAGATGGAATAGGAGCATGTTGAAAAGTGAAGAAGGAACGTAATGAACTTTTGGAATTTTTAGGCGGTCTTGCAATGCTGGTTGTTGGTCTGTATCTTTTTACAAATAAGGCATCGGTGCAGACCTCTTTTTTTGCGGGAAATTTAAGCCTGTTCGGGCTTAATGTCAATTCAGGACTTGTGATAATACCGTTTATTATAGGCGTTGTATGGCTCTTTGTAAAGCCTGGCTCTTTTGGAGCTAAGTTAGTTACAGGATTTGGATTTCTGTTAATAATTGTGTCAGTAATCGCATCGACAACGATAAGACTTCAGAGATTGACACTGTTTGAGTGGATATTGTATCTGGTTCTGATCTTTGGCGGTGTCGGACTTCTTGCAAGGGCATTGTTCGGCGGAAATAAGAAATAATAGAGGCAGGAGCTTGGAAGTTAAAGCCTGCGGAATGGAGATTATATGAAAAAAGGAGAGCACATAGAAGGGGTTGTAGCTTCCGTTGCTTTTCCTAATAAAGGTAAAGTTATATGTGATGAGGGAACTGTCACGGTCAAGAATGTCATACCCGGACAGACCCTTGACGTGAGAATAGACAAGGTGCGAAATGGAAATGCAGAGGGTACGGCATGTGCTGTTATAAAGGAATCGGATATTGTTGATGAGAGCATAAGGTGCGAACATTTCGGAAGGTGCGGGGGCTGCGTGTACCAGCCGGTGCGCTATGAGGAACAGCTTAAGCTTAAGAGCGCACAGATAGAGAAGCTTCTTGCTCCTGTAGGAGGAGATTACATCTACGAGGGGATAAAGGGAAGCCCGGAGGTGGCCGAATACCGCAACAAGATGGAATTTTCCTTCGGTGATGAGGTGAAGGATGGACCGCTGAGCCTTGGCATGCATAAGAGAGGAAGCTTTCATGATATAGTGACAGTCAGTGGCTGCAGGATTATGGATGGCGATTTCAGAAGTATACTTTCGGCAACACTTGATTATTTTAAGAACAGCGGTGTTACGTTTTATAAAAAGCTTGCCCATACCGGATACCTCAGACATCTGCTTGTGAGAAAGGCTAAGAGGACTCAGGAGCTTCTTGTGGATATAGTGACCACCTCACAGCTTGACACACGGGCTGAGAAGGCACTTCTTGATGGTTATGCGTCTCTTATTATGGATATGGTGTCGGACGGCAGGATACATGGCAAGGTGGCAGGAGTGATTCACACCGTGAATGACAGCCTTGCTGATGTGGTGCAGAGCGACAGGACGGATATCCTCTGTGGACAGGATTTCTTCTATGAGGAGCTTCTTGGACTTAAGTTCAAGATAACACCTTTTTCATTCTTCCAGACCAACTCGCTTGGCGCGGAGGTTCTGTATGATACCGTAAGAAGCTATATAGGTGATACCAAGGACAAGGTTGTGTTCGACCTGTACAGCGGAACCGGAACGATAGCGCAGCTTGCAGCGGCGGTTGCGAAGCGCGTTGTAGGTGTTGAGATAGTCGAGGAGGCGGTAAAGGCAGCCAGGGAAAATGCTGCACTTAATGGTCTTGATAACTGTAAGTTTTTAGCGGGTGATGTGCTCAGGGTGATTGATGAGATAGAGGAGAAGCCGGATATACTCATCCTTGACCCGCCGCGTGATGGTATACATCCGAAGGCACTGCCGAAGCTCATAGCATACGGTGTCGACAGGATAGTATATGTATCCTGTAAGCCGACAAGTCTTGCGCGAGACATGGCTGTCTTTAATGAAAATGGATATTATTTGGAAAAAGCGGCTGCGGTCGACATGTTTCCGGGAACGGCAAACACCGAGGTAGTGGCACTTATCGACAGAAAAGGTTAAGAAAATAATAAAAATTGCTTGACATTCGGAGCATTTGAATATATTCTATTTACGTTAATTAACGCGGAATAATTTAAATTTAATACTTACCGGTATATTGCACATAAAGGGGTGGGCTAGTCTCATTCCTTTTTCTTGAATACGGCGATAATTTAAACTGGTAAAGTGCAAACGCGTTAAAATATAACAAGGAGGAAAATTTTATGAGAAAGTTTTCAAAGCGTGTTCTTGCTGTTACACTTTCAACTGCAATGGTATTTTCACTTGCAGCATGTAACAAGTCGAACAACAATCCTACTGATTCTACAACATCACAGGGTCAGACAGGTGAGTCCACTTCTGCTACAGATGGCAGCAGTGAGACAGGTAACGATGGAGTGCAGACCTATACATACAATTCCTATACGTCAGCACTTGCCAACAACTGGAATCCGCATACATGGGAGTCAAATGCGGATGATGAGGTTTTAAATAGTTATTTATCTTCACCTTTCTGTACAATGCAGATTCTCGATTCTGAGAATGGTGTATATCAGTGGGTATATGAGATGGCAACATCCATCACTGATGTGACGAAGGATCACAAGGATGACCTCACTAAGTACAATGTAACTCTTCCATCAGGCAAGACGGCAGATGAGACAGATGCCGGCTTCGTATTCGAAATCAAGTTAAATCCGGATGCCAAGTGGCAGGACGGAACACCTATCACTGCTGATACATACGTTTACTCAATGCAGCAGTTACTTGATTCTTCCATGAAGAACTACAGAGCTAACCTCTACTATAGCGGTGAGTCCGCAGTTGCAGGTGGTCTTGCATACTATAATTCAGAGTCTCCGCTCTACACTGCAATGGTTCCGGCTTACGGCGATGGAGAGACTCCTGACTACTCTTATGATTTAGACGCAGGTATCGATGCAGGATATGTATATATAAGCGACAGCGCTGATACAACCCTCGGCTATTCTGTGAGCGCTCTCTGGAATGACAATGGTTTAGGAACAGAGGACGGCTATGCAGCAATCACTGACGGTGCAGATGATTACGGCTATACTAAGATTACTGCTGATAACAAGGATGCAATCTTCGGCTTCGTTTCTGCAGCGCTTGCAGCAGGCTTCGGTATCACAGATGAGGCAGAGATTGCTAATTTAACAAAGGAAATGTTATTCGTAAATGATGGTACATTAAGCGAGAAGGTTGACTGGGATACAGTAGGTCTTTACAAGGTTGACGATTACACTATCCGTTATGTAACACAGACATATCAGGATCTCAACTACTTCTTAACAAGCTGTACATCAACATGGTTAGTATATGAGCCATACTATGAGGCAGGCAAGGATACAACCGGTACATTGGTAACAACCGATTACAACACTAAGCTTGAGAACACTATGTCCTATGGACCATATAAGCTTGTTTCTTTACAGAATGATAAGCAGATGGTATTCGAGAAGAACGAGAACTGGTATGGCTATACAGAGGAGAACGGACGTCTTGTTTCAACAACACCTTATCTTGTAGATGGTGAGAATGTTCCTAGATATGTAACAGATAAGATCGTTATCAACGTTATGGATGACAATGCTGCAAAGCAGGCATTCTTAAAGGGTGAGATTGATGGGTGGTCTCCAAGTGCTGATGACCTTTCAACATATGCAACCTCAGATCAGTTATACAAGGTTGATGAGACATACACAATGTCCTTCTTCTTCAACACTAACCTTGAGAAGCTTCAGGAAATGGATCGTTCAAAGGGTAATACTAACTCAGTTGTTCTCTCTAATGACAATTTCCGTAAGGCAATGTCATTAGGCATTGACCGTACTGAGTGGGTAACAGCTACACCTGGCTACAAGCCGGCTTACGCTATACTCAACAACTTATATTTCTATGATGTATACAATGACCCAACATCCTCATACCGTAACTCTGATGAGGCTATGCAGGCAATCTGTAACCTTTACGGAGTATCTTACGGCGATGGAACACCTTATGCAACATTACAGGATGCATATAAGTCAATCAATGGTTACAACTTAACAGAGGCTAAGGAGCTTATGAAGACAGCCTGCGATGAGCTTGTTGCCGCAGGTCTCTACACAGCCGGTGAGGATATCGTTATCCGTATCGGTTACAAGAAGGGTGCACTTGATTCATCTGATAACAAGCAGATTGAGCTCTTCAACAAGTATGTCAATGCTGCTGCTGAGGGTTCAGGCTTCGGTAAGATTACACTGACTGCAGTTGATAATATCAACGACCGTTACGGTGATGTAGTTAAGGGCGAGTATGCTATCGGCTTCGGTGCATGGGGCGGTGCCGCATTCTATCCGTTCCGTAACTTCCAGGTATACTGTGATCCGGATCAGTACTCAATTAATGAGGCTGGCTGCTGGGATCCTAAGACAGAGGAGTTAACACTCAATGTTAACGGTGAGGATGTTACAATGACATGGCAGGCATGGTCAGGCTCGATGATAGGCTCAGGCGTATACTCAGAGGCTGATTTCTCCACAAAGCTCAGCATCACAGCTCAGTTAGAGGAGGAATTCTTAAAGAAGTACTATAGAATTCCACTTGCCGGAATGACATCTTGTTCAATGCTTTCATATAAGTGTTCATACTACACAGAGGACTACAACATCATGTATGGCTTTGGTGGAATGGAGCTTATGAAGTACAATTACTCCGATCAGGAGTGGGCTGATTATATAGCAAACAATACATTAAGCTATGAATAAGCTGCAAATAAGTCACTTTAACTAATACAGAACAAAACTCAGGCTGCGGAGAAGCAGAAGTTCTCCGCAGTTTTTGTTCAATAGCTATGTTTTTCTCTGTTTTGGTTTGGTTACCGCTTAAGGGAAAATTACGAAGGATTACTTAGAATAATTGCAATATTATTTATTGCCGTGACAATAAAAATATTATATAATTTCGTGTAGCTGAACCTAAACAAAGAAATGCATTGTTTAGAACCAGTATATAAGTTAAGGATAAAGTAATAAAAAGGAGAAAGCTCTAATGGGAAAGGCTAAAAAGACCGGAGGACGAAGAAGTGGAATGGGAAAATACGTTGTAAAACGTATTGTATTGATGTTTTTTACATTCTTTATTATCTCCACAATTTGTTTCATGTTAGTACGTTTACTTCCTAGAGAGCTGCCTACGGACAAGGTACAGGCGGCTGCTATTCAGGAAAGATGGGAGGCACTTGGATATAATAAGCCATTGCTGATTCAGTATGGTATATATCTGAAGAATATTTTCACCAAGTGGGATTTTGGTACGTCCTGGTACATTCAGTTCAGACAGCCTGCATGGGATGTGCTCACAAGCAGACTTTTACCGACAGTGCTGGTAAACCTGTACTCACTCTTACTTTCAATTCCTCTGGGAATAGGACTTGGTATATTTGCCGCTATCAAGAAGAATAAGTGGCAGGATTCATTGATAAGCACACTTGTCATGGTATTTATCTCTGTGCCGAGCTATGTATATGCATTCTTGGTTCAGTATTTATTCTATTTCAAGCTTGGATGGCTTCCGCTTATGGTATATTCCATCAACGATGCGGGAGGTTCATGGCTTACAGGCAAGATGTTCCACAGTATGATTGCACCTATTCTTGCGCTCTCCTTCGGTGAGATTGCAAGCTTATGCAGATTTACAAGAGCGGAGCTTACCGAGACGCTTACATCGGACTATATGCTTCTTGCGCGTACTAAGGGACTTACCCGTGGACAGGCGACTGTAAGACATGCACTCAAGAATGCGATGGTACCGATACTCCCTATGATTATCTCCAGCTTTATAGGAATCATGGGAGGTTCAATGATTATCGAGCAGATATTCTCAATTCCGGGTGTCGGACAGCTGTACATCAAGTCTATTTCGTTGTTTGACTACGATGTATTTATGATGGACAGTATTTTCTATACATTTATAGGTCTTTTAGCTAACATCGTTGTAGATATAAGCTACGGTTTTATTGATCCTAGAATAAGAATGGGGGAGAAATAGTATGCAGGACAACAATTTAAACTATGAAAACATCCCATTGGAGAAATTTGAATTTGTTCATGATGGAGATAGAATATCCGACAAGAAATTTGAGGATAAGCCTATCAGCTACTTTAAGGATGCATGGATTCGTTTCAGGAAGAACCGCGCCAGCGTTATCGCAACGGTTATAATTGCACTTATTGTACTTTTTGCATTCATAACCCCTCTGTTTATAAGAAATTATGACTCAAGATTCATGGACGCTTATTATGCTAAGAAGGGACCTAGAAATGAGTTTCTTGCAAAGTTCGGAATAGCAGATGGTTCCGTTGCGCGTAAGTTCTCAGACAAGGGACTTGTCAAGGCTGTAGCTATAGGTATGGGTGCAGAGGACCATGAGGGAAACGGCAATGTCACACTTGAGGAAGGACTTGCCAGCAGGTATCAGCCGATTATCAAGGGCTCAATAGGCGAACCTTCGATAACCTACGATGCTGCCAAGAAGGAGAAAAAGGTCTATGGTGCCAATATCGACACTTATCTTGAGGTAGGCTTTATGTACAACAGCATTGAGCAGTCCGAGTACAAGGATATCCTTAGATATCAGGAGGAGACAGGCATTCAGATATTATATCCTCTTATTGCGGACAACGAATGGAACTTCGACGCGTTAGATGCCAACTACTGGTACAAGACCAAGAAGGGTACACCTGTCTATATTGATAAGAATGGAAAGGCCAAGACTATCGAGTATGGAGAGGGAATGGTACTTGAGGATAACTATGTCCGCGATGCTGACGGAAATCCGGTTTATTACGAGTACACAGGCGGTGGAAGCTATGATACAGCCCAGTATAGGGTAAGAGTTCTGTACTATAACTATTATCAGTATAAGAACGGCTTCGTACCTCAGTATATTCTCGGAACGGACAGCCAGGGCTATGACCTTGCGCTCAGGCTTGCAGATGGTATCAAGCTGAGCCTGCTTGTCGCTGTATGTGTATCGGTAGTCAACTTCATAATCGGTGCCGCTTATGGTGCGATTGAGGGCTACTACGGTGGAACAGTTGATATTGTCTTAGAGAGAGTCACCGATGTACTGAGCGGTGTTCCGTTCATCATCGTTGCCACACTGTTCCAGTTACACCTCGCTTCAAAGCTCGGACCGGTTGCCTGCCTTATCTTTGCCTATGTGCTCACAGGCTGGATCGGTACGGCATCAAGAGTGCGTACACAGTTCTATAGATTTAAGAATTCAGAGTATGTTATGGCTGCAAGAACACTTGGTGCCAAGGACAGGAGACTTATCTGGAAGCATATTTTCCCTAACTCACTTGGAACAATTGTTACTTCAGCAGCACTGTCAATTCCAAGTGTAATCAACTCAGAGAGTATGTTAAGCTACTTAGGTATTGTTAAGCTTGGTACAGCTTCTACGACTTCGCTTGGTAACCTTCTTGCTGAGGCACAGGGTATCTGGACTAACTATCCTCATCTTATGATATGCCCTGCATTAGTGCTTTCGTTACTTATGATATGCTTTAACTTGTTCGGTAATGGATTAAGAGATGCGTTCAATCCATCGCTGCGTGGTGTGGAGGAATAATATATGGATAAGATATTAGAAGTTAAGAACCTGAAAGTTTCCTTCCGTACACAGGGAGGAACCGTTAAGGCTGTTAGAGATATTTCGTTTGACCTTGAAAGAGGTAAGACACTTGCAATCGTTGGAGAGTCCGGCTCAGGTAAATCAGTTACCTCCAAGGCAATCCTTGGTATCCTTGCCGGTAACTCAATAATAGAGGGCGGAGAGATTCTGTATGATGGAAAGGATTTATTATCCATCACAGAGGATGAGATGTACAAAATCAGAGGCGATAAGATATCGATGATTTTCCAGGATCCATTGTCCTCCCTCAATCCAATCGTAAAAATCGGACGCCAGATTACAGAGGCGATGCTTCTTAAGAATAAGGCGAACAGAAAAGAAGCGAGAAATGAGTTCAACTCCCTTCTGAGGATACTGAAGAGCAACATGATTGCGGCTCAGGGACAGGGCTCAGAGGCAGAAATCACAGAGATGATAAAGACCTTCGACGGCTTTGCAACTCTGTCGACAAAGCTTGAGATGCCATACAATGATGCTATGGCAAATGCCGAGGAAATAAAGGCATCTGTTGAGGATCTTATTTTCATGGTAGAGAAGAAGCAGAATCCTGATGTAAGAGAGAAGCTTACAGATTATGTACTAATGCTTCAGAAGGTTCAGAATGAGTTTATCGAGGATGAGTATGCTGCAAGGCTTACAGAGCTTCTTGATAAGTATAAGAAGGAGAAGGACAGTTATCCGAAGAAGGCTCAGGAGAATGTCGAGCTTTCAGCTTCTTTAGAAAAGCTGTTAAATGATACAGCCAAGCTTATGGATGGCATTATCAACCAGCCAAGACCTAATTTCTTCAGAATAGGTTACTATAAGCTTAAGGGAAAGGATTGCAGCATCAAGGGAAAGGGTGTTGAGAAGCTCAACGAGGAGGCACTTACATTCCTCAACGATAACTTCATGAACCATTTCCTTGAACTTGAGGATAACGGTATACGTTATTCGTTCGAAAATGCACTTGAGAACAAGAAGAAGCTTCTTCCTAAGCTTGAGGAGGCTAAGAAGTACTATGAGGGCAGCTTCACAAAGGCTGAGGCTAAGAGCTATGCAAAGACTCTTGCCGATTTGGTTCCGGCTTCCATTGACCAGCTTGAAATTAACAAGGACAGTGTTGCATATACCTTCAGAAGCAGTCTTAATAAGGCTATCGATAAGTATTTCTCCGCCCAGAAGACCAATCCGAAGGAGGAGGCAAGATTTGCAAAGCAGTCTGCCAAGAGAGAGAAGCTTATCGCAAAGGGAAAGACTGTGGACTGGAAGGTTGTACCGAAGTCAGTTTATGACCTTGATGAGCTGAAGGCAGATATCGTGCATGTGGTCACACGTCTTGAGGACAAGTATAAGGCAGAGATAGCAGCGGCAGAGAACTTCGATGTCGAGGCAAGAGGAATTGAGATAGTTGATTTCTTCAAGACGAAGGCTTCGCAGGTTGTATATAAGGTAACTAAGGCGATGGCGAAGGAGAAGGCAATCAAGCTTATGGAGGAGGTTGGTATCCATGAGCCTAGACGCAGATACAATCAGTATCCGTTCGAGTTCTCAGGTGGTATGAGACAGCGTATCGTTATAGCGATAGCGCTTGCGGCAAATCCGGACATTCTTATCTGTGATGAGCCTACAACGGCACTTGACGTTACGATTCAGGCACAGATACTTGAGCTTATCAACCAGTTGAAGGTTGAGCGTAACCTTTCGGTTATCTTCATCACACATGACCTTGGCGTGGTTGCCAACATGGCTGATGAGATTGCCGTTATGTATGCCGGTAAGATAGTTGAGTACGGAACCGCACAGGATATCTTCTATGACCCGAGACATCCGTATACCTGGGCTCTTCTCTCCTCAATGCCGGATCTTGATACGAGCGATAAGCTCGATGCTATTCCGGGTACACCGCCAAATATGATTTATCCACCTGTAGGTGATGCATTTGCGGATAGAAATAAGTATGCCATGAAGATCGATTTCGAGAAGCAGCCGCCTATGTTTAAGGTAAGTGATACACATATGGCAGCTACATGGTTACTTCATCCTAATGCACCGAAGGTTGAGATACCTAAGATTATTACGGATCGTATTGCAAGAATGAAACAGAAAAGCGCAGGAGGTGAAATCTAATGGAAGATAAGAATCAGGAGGTTTTACTTCGTGTCGAGAATCTTTGTCAGTATTTTGGCCCTACCAAGGCAGTTGATGGTGTAAGCTTCGACATTAAGAAGGGCGAGGTTTTCGGTCTTGTTGGTGAGTCAGGCTGTGGTAAGACTACAACCGGGCGTTCAATCATCAAGATTTATGATATTACAAGCGGTAATATATATTTTGAGAACCAGAGAATCTGTGCCGGAACAGGAAGCTATAAGCTCGCAATTGAGAATGCGAAGGCAGAGGCTAAGAAGGAGCTCAAGGAGTTGGACGAGGATTCTAAGAAAAATCCTTCCAATGCCGAGGCTAACAACAGGAAGAAGGCTGAGATTAAGGCTGAGCTTGACAGGACAATAGCCGAGAACAAGGCTCAGATAAAGAGCGCCGTGTTCGACCATAAGAACTGCGACAAGGAATACTCAAAGAAGCTTGTAGCCGAGGTAAATGAAAGATATAAGAAGGCTATGGCTGAGGCTGGAAATGACAGCGCAAAATTAGCTGAATTAAAGAAGAAATATAAGGATGAATTAAGAGTAGCTAAGAATACACGTCTTATAACCAAGATACAGATGATTTTCCAGGACCCTATAGCATCACTTAATCCGCGTATGACAGTCCGCGAGATTATCGCTGAGGGACTTGTAATCAACGGAATAAGGGACAAGGAGTACATTGACGAGAAGGTATATGAGATACTTGAGATGGTAGGACTTGTAAGAGAGCATGCGGGACGTTACCCACATGAGTTCTCAGGTGGTCAGCGTCAGCGTATCGGTATCGCCCGTTCCGTTATTATGAGACCGGATCTGCTCATTGCGGATGAGCCGATTTCAGCGCTTGACGTATCCATTCAGGCACAGGTTATCAACCTTCTGAATGACCTGCGGGAGAAGCTTGGTCTTACAATATTATTCATCGCACATGACTTGTCGGTTGTTAAGTATTTCTCCGATAGAATCGGTGTAATGTATTTTGGTAATATGGTAGAGCTGGCTTCCTCGGATGAGTTATTCGCCCATCCGCTGCATCCTTACACCCGCTCACTGCTTTCGGCCATTCCGCTTCCGGATCCGGATGCCGAGAAGAACAGAGTCCGTATAACCTACAACCCTATTGCAGAGCATGACTATACAGTTGACAAACCATCAATGCGTGAGGTTGTTCCGGGACATTTTGTATATTGTAACGATGCCGAGGAGGCTCGTTACCGTGAGGAACTTGGTAAGTGAAAAAAGAGAAAAAAAATAAGGTGATTTCATATAGTATTATTGCAGCGGTGGGTCTGCTTATTTCCTTCGTATTTTTAAGACTCAGGTCATTTAATGCAGTGACATTGCCGGCTGAAAGGTACAGGCTGTTAGCGGATGCTTTTACCATTCCGGGTATCGCATTCATGATGTTCGGAGCCTTAATCTGGGTGGCGGGTCTTGGAGCACTGGACGGTATTTCCTTCGCGGTGAAGGGACTTCTCAGGAGACTTATTCCGGGTTCCCGTCTTAACAGTGAGGATAACGAAAGCTATTATGAGTACATCCAGAAGAAACGTGCCAAAAAGACTAAGGCGTATCTGCCACTGGTGCTTGTCGGTGCTGTGTATACCGTATTTGCGATAATATTTATAATATTGTTTTATCAGGTATTCTGACTTAAGAGGTGCCATTGAACTTCGGTTCAATGGCACTTTTTTTAACATATCCCGGCAAAAACTATTGACTTTTGAAGCGGGTTAGATTACACTAACATACGAAATGGAGGTAATAGACTATGGGAACAGTGATTGTAGCGGCAATACTTGTTGCAGTTGTTGGATTTATTGTCTACGGAATGGTTAAGGATAAGAAGGCAGGCAAATCCATCGTGTGTGGAGGCGATTGCAGTAAATGCAAAGGACATTGCAGCCATTGACAGAATAACAAAAGCGATGCTACAGCGCCCCGGAGATATATGGAACGTATATCTCCGGGGCGGTTTTTGTATATTGTATTGTTAAAAGAAATATGGGAAAAATGCTATAAAAATATTTAATTTTTCGAAAAAATATGGTATAATTGTATAATCAAATAGCTAAAGCGGATTGCGAATGTCCGCTTTACTAAAAGAATAAAAAGTATGTTCAAAATGAGGGAACAGGAGGCAGCGTATGGAGATTAGAGAATTTGCAGATATGGATAAGTTTGAAGATATTATGAATAACTGGGCGAAGGCAACCGGACTTGCTACAGTTGCGGTCGGCGCAGACGGCAAATATATTTCCGGATGCTATAATTTTACGGATTTCTGTATTAAGCTTACAAGAGGGAGCAAGGAAGGCTGCAGAAGATGTGAGAAGTGTGACAGGGAGGGCAAGGGCGTGTACCACTGCCATGCAGGTCTCATCGACTTCGGAATTGACCTTGTTGTAGAGGGACAGAAGGTTGGCTCGGTTATCGGAGGGCAGGTCCTCCCGGAGCATCCTGATGAGGAGAAGTTCCGTGGCGTTGCGCGCGAGCTTGGAATCAATGAGGACAAGTACATAGAGGCGCTTAAGAAGGTTAATGTCCGTACTGAGGAATCAATCAATGCTTCGGCCATGCTTTTAGGACAGGTGCTTAACAATTTTATCAATGCCGAATATTCCAGGAAGATAAATGGCGGTATTATAGGCAGCCTTACAGATGGCGTGAATGCGGCTAATCATCTTGTCGAGGAGATTAAGAAGAAGACAGGTGAGCTTAGAAGCATACAGAGCAAGCAGAAGATACTCGCACTTAATGCCAGCATAGAGGCAGCAAGAGCCGGTGAGCTGGGAGCAGGCTTTTCCGTTGTAGCGAATGAAGTCGGTAAGCTGTCGGAGAAGAGCTCATCAGTCAATAAGGATATAGAGGATATTGTGACTAAGATATCGGACGTTGTCTCATCAATGAGAAATTAGAAAATAAATTCACATAAAATTAACTACAAATATGAGCACCAATCTGTTATAATCTTTGATAGCGATTAAAGGATTGGTGCTTTTTATGTTTCAGGATAAGCTATATTATATGATGAATAAGCCGGCAGGGTGTATAACGGCAAGAAGTGATGCTTCGCATAGGACGGTTATGGAATATTTTCCTAAGGAGCTGGCAGGAGAGCTGTTTCCGGTCGGGAGACTTGATAAGGATACACAGGGGCTATTGTTTTTTACCAATGATGGGAGCTTCGACCAGCGTATTATGCATCCTAAGCACCATGCACCGAAGAGATATTACCTGTTTGCTACAGGCAGCTTAAGTGATGAGGCGATAGAGAGGATTGAGGAGGGGCAGACCCTTTCCGGCGAGGAAAAGCCGACCAAGGGTGCGGTCATCACAATTACTGAACGTGGAAGATATGAGGAATTTGAAAAACGGTTCACACCGAAAAAACGCTTCAGGGATAATGAATTTAACAGAAACAGACCTGTATTTGCCGCGGAGCTTGAGATTTATGAGGGGAAGAAGCACCAGGTAAAGAGAATGCTTCTGGCAGAGGGGTGCAGGGTAATATACTTAAAAAGAATTGAGATAGGCGGAGTGAGGCTTGATGAGAGCCTTGCACCGGGTGAATACAGAAAACTGACGGAGACAGAGTACGATAAGCTGATGTCAGGTGATTGGAAGAATTGATTATGAAAAATATAGTTATAGGTATGCTTGCACATGTTGATGCAGGAAAGACAACTCTATCAGAGGGACTTTTGTACACCGGGAATGTGATAAGAAGGCTTGGAAGGGTGGATAATAAGGACGCATTCCTTGACACCGATAAACTGGAGAGACTCAGGGGAATAACCATATTTGCAAAGCAGGCAGTGATAAAGACGGAGAATACATATTTTACGCTGCTTGATACACCTGGACATGTGGATTTTTCGGCGGAGATGGAGAGAACACTGGCAGTCCTTGACTATGCGGTGCTTGTCATAAGCGCTGCGGATGGTGTGCAGTCCCACACGCGGACGGTGTGGAAGCTTCTTGACCAATACCATATTCCAACCTTTATTTTTGTAAATAAGATGGATATGAATGGGGCAGACAGGGACATGCTCATGGAGAATCTGCAAAAGGAGCTGTCCGGGAGCTGTATTGATTTTGATGAGGAGGCAGACATTGTTAATGAGAACCTTGCAATGTGCGATGAACATTGCATGGATGAATACCTTAAGGATGGGAACATTGGAGAGAGTACTATAGCTGATGCGGTAAAGCACAGGATGGTGTTTCCCTGTGTGTTCGGTTCTGCGCTCAAGCTTAATAACGTGGACAGGCTTTTATCTCTTATGGATGAATACACTGTCATGCTGGAGAGCGGCAGGGATGAGTTCGGAGCGCGTGTCTACAAGATTTCGAGGGATGCGCAGGATAACAGGCTCACATATCTTAAGGTGACTTCCGGTGAGCTTAAGGTACGCCGGGTTATCGGCGATGACAAGGTGGCACAGCTGAGAATATATTCGGGAGACAGATACGAGACTTGTGACACAGTATATCAGGGAATGGTGTGCGCAGTACTGGGACTTAACGGTACATATCCGGGAGAGGGGCTTGGCTGCGAGTATGGGAATATCCATGCCGTGCTTGAACCGGTTCTTGATTACAGAATTAAGCCTGTTGATGACATTACACCGGCTAAGCTGCTCCTGTCGCTTCGTGAGCTTGAGGAGGAAGAGCCTCAGCTAAGTATAGTCTGGAACGAGGAGCTTGGTGAGCTTCATGTAAAACTGATGGGTGAGGTGCAGACGGAGGTTTTAAAAAGTATAATAAAAGATAGGTATGATGTAAACGTGGAATTTGATGAGGGAAGTGTGGTCTACAAGGAGACTGTCGCAGGAAAGACCGAGGGCGTAGGTCATTTTGAACCGTTAAGACATTATGCGGAGGTACATATACTTATTGAACCGGGAGAGCGTGGCAGCGGAATAACGATAACTACACAGTGCAGGGAGGATATACTTGACAGGAACTGGCAGAGACTTATAATGACACACCTTGCCGAGAGGGAGCATAAGGGTGTGCTCACAGGTTCGGCACTGACTGATGTCAAGTTTACCATTCTTACCGGACGTGCACATCAAAAGCATACAGAGGGCGGCGATTTCAGGCAGGCTGTCTACAGGGCTGTTAGACAGGGACTTATGAAGGCGGATAATGTGCTGTTAGAGCCGTACTACAGCTTTTCACTTGAGCTGCCGCAGAGCTTTCTCGGGCGTGCCATGACGGATGTTGAGCGCATGTCGGGTCATTGCGGTTCCCCGGTCTTATCGGACGGTAAGGCAGTGCTTACAGGACGTGCACCGGTGGTGGGCATGAGACATTATCAGAGGGAAGTTAATGCATATACAAGAGGCGAGGGACATCTCACCTTATTTGCCGATGGATATGATGTATGTCACAATGCAGAGGAGGTTATAGAGCAGAGAGGATATATAGCTGAGGCTGATACGGCTAATCCGGCAGCTTCGGTGTTCTGTGCGCATGGAGCCGGATTCATTGTGCCCTGGGATGAAGTGGAAGCCTATATGCACCTAGAGGCTGTTCTTTTAGATGACGGAAGCCTGCGCGGGCTTAACGATGAGGAGCTTAAGCTTATCAACCCCCTTGTGGCAAGTAGCGGTTCTGCCGGTAAGGATGATGACTACTACGCACTTGGCACGGATGAGATAGACGAGATTATTGCAAGAACCTCACATGCTAACAGCCATGACAAGGGTGCGGTAAAGCAGTGGAAGAGGTCTGCCGGCCCAAAGGCGGTGGTATATGACTACGGCACCTCCTCAGGGAAAAATAAGCCTGAGCCGAAGAAGGAAAAATACCTTCTTGTCGATGGTTATAATGTTGTATTTGCGTGGGATGAGCTTAAGGATATTGCTGCAGTGAATATAGACGGAGCACGAGGAAGGCTTCTTGATATATTGTGCAATTATCAGGGAATTAAGAAGGTCAACCTCATTGCCGTATTTGACGCATACAGGGTGCCGGGACACAAGACAGAGTACCTTGATTATCACAACATACATGTTGTCTATACCAGGGAAGCGGAGACTGCGGACAGATATATAGAGCGGTTCGCGCATGAGAATGCCTCAAAATATGATGTAACGGTTGTTACCTCCGATGGGCTTGAGCAGATTATCATAAGGGGGCAGGGATGCCAGCTTATGTCGTCGAGGGATTTTGAAAAAGAGGTAGCTTCGGCGCGACAGAGCCTTGCTGAGGCATACAGCGCAGCCAACAGACCGGAGAAAAATTATATAGGTGACCATGAGATATTTAAAAATGGTATTTTGTCTGAAGATAAAAAGACGGGTAGATAATATATACGGAAGAAAGCTTGAAGAAGTGGCGGAATCGGCTGCATATACTTATGCGGTTGGTTTTCGGCCGGAAATGGAGAATAAAATGAAATTCAGAAATGTTGATAAGAGAAGATTGGTTATTGTTGTGGCTGCTGTTATTATGATGGGCTTTGCGCTGTCATTCCTGAATAGGACGAACCTTGGAACAGACCCCTGTACGATGTTTAATCTTGGAATGTCAAGAATCCTTGGTCTGAGCCTTGGAACATGGCAGGCAATTTTTAATTCTTTTTTGTTTATTTTTGTATTTATCTTCGCAAAAAATCAGATTGGCTGGGGTACTCTGGCAAACATGTTTCTTGTAGGCTACAGCTTTGATTTTTTTACGTGGCTTAATGATAAGTGGATACCTGCCGGGGCATTTGATCCGATGGCTGTGAGAATCCTCGTAATGATACCTGCGCTGTTCATCTTTATCATCGCTGCTTCGGCATATATGGGGGCTTCTCTTGGCACTTCTCCGTACGATGCCATTTCGTATATACTTGCCGACAAGATAAAGAAGGTTCCCTTCAGGGTTGTGAGAATATGCTATGACCTTGTTGTGTGTGTGGCAGGCTGGGCGCTCGGGTCAACGCTCGGTGTGGTCACTGTGATTATGTCATTGGCACTCGGACCTGTCATCACATGGATGACGGATAATGTCATAGACAAATATATTATTTCAGATAAAAAATGATTGTATGGAAGGTAAAAAGCTATGGAAATTATGGATGAATATAAGCTTGAGGTGTTCAAGGACTGTTTCGATTCGGGGGAGATAAGAAAATTCCGTGAGCTTATGATGTACTATGAATGTGCGATGCTTGAGGTCAAGACTAAGCTTGATGTCCTTAACAAGGAGCTTGCCCTGAAAAAGAGCAGAAACCCATTCGAGAGCATAAAGTGCAGAATCAAGACACCGGAAAGCATCGTTGAGAAGCTTGCAAGACGAGGTATTGAATTCTCGGTTGATAATATTGAGAAGGAGCTTAACGATATTGCGGGAATAAGAGTTATCTGCTCATTCCCGGATGATATATATGAGCTTATCGATTATCTGCTTGAGCAGGATGATATACGACTGATTGCCATAAAGGATTACATCAAGAATCCAAAGCCGAATGGCTACAGAAGTGTACATCTTATAATTGAGGTGCCGATATTCTTAACGGATATGAAGAAGCCGATGAGAGTTGAGGTACAGTTCAGGACAATCGCCATGGATTTCTGGGCAAGCTTAGAGCATAAGCTTAAATATAAAAAAAATATAAAGAAGGCGGAGGATATCTCAGAACAGTTATTTTATTGTGCGGAGCTTATCAGCCAGCTTGATGCGAGAATGCAGCAGATTCGCGATAAGATAGAGACAACTGAAGCTGAATAAAATATTGTAACATATAAGCTATAAATTATTGACGTAAAAGGGAAGTTGGCATTATACTATACTTATTGCCTGTTAATAAGCGATTTACATGCGGAATTATACGATGCAGGTACCGTATGGAAGTATGCGTCAGGTTCAGAATATGAAGAGGGATTTTATTGATGAAAAAAATAACATTGGCAGGAGCTGTGATAGTATGCAGCATTGCGTTGTGTGCGTGCGGCAGGAATGCTAAGAAGCTCAACAATACAGGTATAGAATATTATAATGCAGAGCAGTATGATAAGGCTGTAAAGGCATTTGAGGAAGCCGTTGACAAGGATAAGGACGGAAAAGCCGAATATAATGTTAATCTCGGAAAAGCTTATGTGGAGCTTGGAAATTATGACGAGGCAAAGAAGGCTTTTATGGCTGCATATACTGATGACAAGTCGTCAAAGGAGGCACAGTGGGGAATAGGTGTCTGCTCATATTTCCTGAGAGATTATGCCACATCTATGGAGTATTTTGGCAATGTTGTGGAAAATATCAGCGTTTATGATGAGATAGACCTTGATTCGCTTCAGTATTACGCCTCACTCCAGACATACTATGGTGACAGTGCGGGAGCGATTGACAGTTATACGGTATTGATCAGGAAGAATTATAATGCCGGGCAGCAGTATTTTCTCCGCGGAGGCATATATGCCGGGCAGGGAATGGAGAATGAAGCAGTCTTAGATTATGAGGAGGCATTGAAGGAATACTCTGATGATTATGAGATGTATTATAACATTTATTACAGCCTGCACAAGGCGGGCTTTGAGAATCGTGCCATCTCATATCTGAGGAGGGCACTTGAGGTTGACGGAGCGGATAATTTCGTTAAGGGCAAGACATATTATATCATAGGCGATTATGAGAATGCCATGAAGTTCCTTTCAAAGGCTATAGATGATGGAATGCAGGAGGCGGAATTCTATCTTGCGATGACTTATGAGAAGCTTGGCAAGGGTGAAGAAGCGGTGAGTATGTACGAGGCATACCTTAAGAGCTATCCGTCGGATGCCGGTGCATATAATCAGTATGGCGTGTATTGCATGAACAAGGGAGACTATAATTCTGCTCTTGGTTATTTCGCGGCGGGACTTGCTCTTGGAGATACAGATGCGAAGAAGGAGCTCATGTTCAATCAGGCATGCTGTTACGAATATATGTATCAGTTTAAGACTGCTTATGAGAAATTCGGTGAATATCTGGAGCTTTACCCTGATGATGAGGCTGCAAGGCATGAGTATGAATTTCTGAGTACCAGATAATTGGTTGTTACATTTAAATAGTGTTAGTGAATGGAGGCTGCAATGGCGGAACTTATAGATACAGCAAAAGACATTGAGAAGGTTATTCTCATAGGGGTGTGTACCTCTGAGAATGACGATACAGAGGAATCACTTGATGAGCTTGAGGAGTTGGTAAAGACTGCCGGAGCAGTTACGCTTGAAAAGGTGATTCAGAACAGGGATTCGGTTCATCCGGGAACATATATCGGCACAGGTAAGATTGAGGAAGTTCGCGAGCTTGCGGAAGAGATAGGTGCAACAGGCGTTGTGTGTGATGATGAGCTTTCGCCTGCACAGCTAAGAAATCTTGAGAGTGAGCTGAGAATGAAGGTCATGGACAGAACCATGGTCATTCTTGATATTTTTGCGAAGAGGGCTGTGACGAGTGAGGGAAAGATTCAGGTTGAAGCGGCACAGCTTAAGTACAGTCTTGCCAGACTTGTAGGCCTTAGAAGCTCCCTTTCGCGGGTAGGCGGAAATATGGCAGGCTCAATAGGAACAAGAGGTCCCGGTGAGAAGAAGCTTGAGCTTGACAGAAGACTTATAAAGGACAGAATTGTACAGCTCGGACGGGAGCTTGAGGATATAGAGGGGCATAGAAGCCTTGCAAGAACACAGAGAATGAGAAGTTCAGTCCCGGTGGTGGCCATAGTAGGCTACACTAATGCCGGAAAATCGACGCTTCTCAACAAATTGACACAGGCAGGTGTGCTTGCCGAGGATAAGCTTTTCGCAACACTTGACCCGACTACAAGGGGAATCGAGCTTGAGAGCGGACAGAATGTTCTTATGACCGATACGGTAGGCTTCATAAGAAAGCTTCCGCACCATCTTATCGAGGCGTTCAAAAGCACACTTGAGGAGGCAAAATATGCCGACATCATAGTGCATGTCGTTGACAGCTCTAGTCCTCAGATGGACACACAGATGCATGTTGTATACTCGACGCTTGCCGACCTCGGAGCAGGTGATAAGCCGGTCATAACCTTGTTTAACAAGCGTGATAGGTGTGAGAGTGACGAACTCCCGAAGGATTTTAAGGCGGAGAAGGTAATATACGGTTCGGCTAAGACAGGAGAAGGGCTTGAGGAGCTAAAGAGCGCAATAGAGGAGCTTCTAAGGGCGCAGAAGGTGTATGTTGAAAAGACATACTCTTATGATCAGGCAGGTAAGATACAGTTAATCCGCAAGTTCGGACAGCTTCTCTCAGAGGAGTACACGCAAGCCGGTATTATGGTGAAGGCGTATGTACCTTCTGAGATATATAGCCAGATATCGTAGAATGTGCGGTAAGCGGTTGACAGGTATACATGAATGGAAGGAGAACAGATATGAACATAATTGCGGCAGTTGATTCAAACTGGGCGATAGGCTACAGAAATGACCTCCTTGTGAGGATACCTAATGACCAGAAGTGGTTTCAGAAGGTCACCACAGGCAAGGTTGTTGTGATGGGAAGAAAGACGCTTGAGAGCTTTCCTAACGGCATTCCGCTCAAGAACCGTACCAATATAGTGCTCACCAATGACAGAAGCCTTAAGGTAAAGGACGCAACGGTGGTATACAGTGTCGATGAGCTGTTGAAGGAATTGGAGAAATATAAGTCAGAGGATGTGTATGTGATTGGCGGCGAAGCTGTATATGAGCAGCTGCTCCCTTACTGCGATACGGCACATATAACCAAGATTGATTATGAATATCAGGCGGACAGGCATTTTCCGAATCTTGACAAGCTGCCGGAGTGGAAGGTTGCCGAGGAGAGCGAGGAACAGACATATTTTGACCTTGAGTATACCTTTGTGAAGTATGTGAGAGGGTAATTGGGCATATAATAGACATGCAAATAAATATATCTATAATGTATAGGTTATTCTGTAAAAGTACATTACATAAAATGACAAACATAGACGATATAGTCATAGGATAAAATAGGGGTGTTGAAAAATATTTTCACATCCTTATTTTTTTTTCATAGAATATACCATATTATCGAAAACAGGATGGTAGAGGTATGCTTGTTGTCATTGACCCGGGGCACGGCGGAAGTGATCCGGGAGCTGTATATAATGGACGTCAGGAAAAGGATGATGTGCTGAGGCTGGGAAAGGCAGTCGGGGCACTTCTTGAGGCGAGAGGAGTTGATGTTGTATACACAAGAGATGGGGACTTCTATGAGACACCTTTTAAAAAGGCACAGGATGGAAACAATGTCGGAGCGGATTATTTTGTGTCCATACACAGAAATTCCAGTGAGTACCCTGATCAGTATTCAGGTGCGGAGGTGCTTGTCTACAGCGACAGCGGCATAAAAAAGGAGCTTGCCAACAATATACTTGAGGGAATGGAGAAAGCAGGGCTTAAGAATCTTGGAATTGACGAGAGAAAAGACCTTGTCGTTTTAAGAAGAACTCGGATGCCTGCCGTGCTTGTGGAGGCAGGGTTTATCAACAGCGATAAGGATAATGAGACATTTGACAGGAATTTTGATGAGCTGGCGCAGGGGATAGCTAACGGAATCCTGCAGACGCTCGGCTATCCTGTATATACATCACCGGCAGCTACGACAGCGGATATGTGGCAGGATGATGGAAATATGGGGAACACTGGAAATATGGGTAACATGGGGAATATGGGAAAAATAGGAAATGAGGGGAACACAGGAGATGTTGGAAATGCGGGTAATATGAGGGACAGCACAGGGCTGCCTTATCCTGATGGCATGGACAATAATGTGTGGAGAAATGAGACGAATAATGATAGTGGCATGCGCAAGGACAGAGCTGATGATAATATGCAGAATAATAGAGGTAATGATGGTATGCGTATGGACAGAGGCAATGACATGCGCTGGGATGACGGGATGTATGATGGCGGAAGCATGATGGGAGATAATCAGCAGGGCAGGATGCCTTCGGACAGCACGCAGGATTATGGTGTGCGCGGAGGGGAAAGGTTCTATGATGAGAGTGCCGAGATTTTCAACGAACCGGGAACACGCTCCTGTAACTGTCAGTGCAAGGATGTGCTCTACCGCGTTCAGGTCGGAGCATACCGCAACAAGGATAATGCAGACCGTATGCTCAATTCACTTCTTGTGGACGGCTTCCCTGCATTCATCGTATATGACGATGGGCTGTACAAGGTACAGGTAGGTGCATACAGGAATCTCTCCAATGCGATAGCAATGGAGTATAAGCTTAGACAGTACCGCTACAACACTTATATTACAACGAAGTGATGTGTATACCCGTGTGGACGGTTCCAATGGGATGTTGGAACCGTCCGCATACTCAAAAAATTCAGGTCGCATACATATACATTAAAATTCTTGGGTTTTTCCAAATGATTGAGCTGCATATTTTATTAGTGCCTCAAGTGCGCGTTGCTTTGTTGAAAAATTATTTGCATTGACTTTGAAACGTGAATTGTGTTCCGGCAAAACCACAAAAACGCTGAAAACATCAATTATCAGGGGAGAATTAGACAGAGAACATCAATTTTTGGGTATAGTTAGAAAAAAACTGTATATTACCCACGATATTCACAAAAATTGAAAATATGATTTGCGAAATGGGCACGGCAGGGCAAAGAGTGAGTTATATACCCATTGACTGGCTGCTCATTGGATGGATACAGCGGATTATCAGGAAAAAATATGGATTTAAAAAGTTACCAATGAATGATGTTTTTTGCTTATTGCGATAAGTAGTGTGGCATGTTAAAATAAAAAGAATTGTGTTTTAGAACGAAAATTAAAACAGTCAGCAGATGAAAGCATAGAGCTATACAAAAGATTACAGAAATGTAAAAGCATACTGGGAATAGAATGAATAAGGAAAGCAAAGATACACAGAAAGGTAGAACGGACATGGAAGAAAATAAGCCGCATGTGCGCAGAAAGAGATATTCGGGAACACATCCTAAGAAGTTTGAGGAGAAATACAAGGAGCTTAACCCGGAGAAATATGCCGATACGATAGAGCATGTTATAAGCAAGGGAATCACACCTGCCGGCATGCATATTTCTATATGTGTGAATGAGATTCTTGATTTTTTGCAGATAAAGCCGGGGCAGAAGGGGCTTGATGCGACCTTCGGTTATGGTGGGCACACAAGAAAAATGCTTGAAAAGCTTGAGGGAGAAGGGCATATGTATGCACTTGACATCGACCCTATAGAGATTAAAAAGACTACCGGGAGACTGCGCGATGCGGGCTATGGGGAGGATATCCTCACGGTTAAGCAGATGAATTTCGCCGATATAGACAAGCTTGTGCCGGAGAGCGGACTGTTTGACTTCGTGCTTGCAGACCTTGGAGTGTCCTCAATGCAGATTGATAACCCGGAGCGCGGATTTTCATACAAGGTGGATGGACCGCTTGATTTGAGGCTCAATCCGGAGGCCGGGGTGCCCGCTGCGGAGCGTCTTGCTGAGCTTGATGAGGACGAGATTGTCGGAATGCTTGTTGAAAATTCGGACGAGCCTTACGCTGAACAGATAGCGGCGCAGATAATGAGGGAGCGGAAGAGGAAGCATGCGATTGACACCACAACGGCACTCAGACAGGTTATAGAGAAGGCTCTTGAGTTCCTGCCCGAGGCAGAGCGCAGGGAGATGGTAAAAAAATCATGCCAGAGAACATTTCAGGCATTGAGGATTGACGTGAACAGTGAATTTGAAGTGTTAGATGCGTTTCTTAGCAAGCTTCCCGGCATACTTGCACCGGGAGGCAGGGTGGCTATTCTCACCTTCCATTCCGGTGAGGACAGGATGGTGAAAAAGTATTTTAAGCAGATGGAGAAGGACGGAATCTACAGTGAGGCTGCCAAGGATGTGATAAGACCATCCGCCGAGGAGTGCGCGCGCAACAGCAGGGCGCGTTCAACGAAGATGCGTTGGGCGGTAAAGGCGTAGATTTATATATTCGATGTGTTTATTGTGGGCATTGGAAATGAGTTTTAGGGCTTGAAATAAGTATACGACATTATCAAAATAAAAATATTATTGGTGCAAAATATTATTTAAAATATCATAAAGGACAGAAGGATCGAATTTAATGGACAAGAATATACAGGATAATTTCATAAAAATACTTGAGGAGGAGCTGATACCTGCGATGGGCTGTACGGAGCCGATTGCGCTTGCCTATGCGTCCGCGCGCTGCAGGGAGGTCTTAGGTGCGGCACCGGAGCATATAGATGCGTACTGTTCAGGGAACATGATTAAGAATGTGCGCTGCGTCTCCATACCTAATTCGCAGGGAATGATAGGAATTGAGGCGGCATGTGCGCTTGGTGCGTTAGCCGGTGATGCCTCCAAATGCATGGAGGTATTAGAGGCTGTCGATGACGCAGGAAGAAGAGAGGCAGAGCAGTTCGTAAACGACAAAAAATGTCATGTCGAGTTCCTTGACTCCGAGATTCCGCTTCATTTTATCATCGGGATGAAGGCGGGAACGGAGAGTGCTTCGGTTGAGGTGCGCCATTCACACACCAATATCACATGTATCAGGAGGAATGGTTCGGTGCTTGAAAATGTATCCGGGGCAGAAAATGCTGCCGGAGGGTGCGGTTCACAGGAAAATGGTGCCGCATGTGCAGACCGCTCGCAGCTCAGCATTGAGAACATAAGGCAGTTCGCCGATGAGGTCGACATATCGAAGGTGAGACAGCTTTTTGACAGGCAGATTCAGTACAATATGGACATAGCATACGAGGGGATGTCAGGAAATTACGGTCTGGGACTTGGAAGAGTAATACGTGAGACATACGCTGAGAGCGTAGTCACAAGAATGAAGGCTTACGCCTGTGCAGCCTCCGAGGCGAGAATGGGCGGCTGTGACATGCCTGTTATCATCAATTCGGGAAGCGGCAATCAGGGAATAGCCTCATCCGTGCCGGTAATCGTGTACGCGCGCGAGAACAATATACAGTCTGAAAAATTATACCGTGCGCTTGTATTTTCAAGCCTGCTCACCACATTCCAGAAGGAATTCATAGGAAAGCTCTCTGCTTTCTGCGGTGCTGTATCGGCTTCGTGTGCGAGCGCAGCTGCGATTACGTACCTTGCAGGCGGCACGATAAAGCAGATTAAGGACACGATAGACAACACACTTGCGAACATTCCGGGAATTATCTGCGACGGAGCCAAGATTTCATGCGCGGCTAAGATTGCGTCCAGTCTTGATGCGGCGATGATGGGACATTATCTTGCGATGAAGGGCAAGGCTTATGAGGCGTACACCGGAATCCTCAAGGAGGAGGCAGGCGAGACGATAAGCTGCGTCGGCTACATAGGCAAGGTGGGCATGCACCAGACGGATAAAGAGATAATCAAGATGATGCTTGAGGAGAAGTAGTAAAATGGCAGGGAAATTTTATGCGGTAAGAGTCGGAAGAACTCCGGGGATATATCTAAGCTGGGATGAGTGTAAGAAAAATGTGGATGGATTTTCCGGTCCTGTGTATAAAAGCTTCAAGACGCGTGCGGAGGCGGAAGAGTTCATGGGCAGCACCGGAGACAGCGCATGCATCGTAAATAGTGCATGCACTAGAAATAGTGCATGCAGAGCATCTTCAACTACAGTTGATGAGGGGGGACGCATTGCAGGAAATGAACAGGCAGTGGATAAAAGCTCCGCTGCAATGGCGCTGGATACATTACCCTATGCCTTTGTCGATGGCTCATACAATATAGCTGCCAAGGTATACGGCTATGGCGGCTTTTTGGTACATGATGGTGTAAGAGAGGTGCTTCAGGGGCATGGCGATGATCCTGAGATGGCTTCGATGCGGAATGTATCCGGCGAGGTCGGGGGAAGCATGGCGGCAGTCAGACGCGCTATTGAGCTTGGAATCAAGGAGCTGGTAATCTACTATGACTATATGGGAATCGAGATGTGGGCTAACGGTTCGTGGAAGCGCAACAAGAAGGGAACGATAGCCTACCATGACTATATACAATCCGTAAAGAACGATATAAAGCTTCATTTTGTCAAGGTAAAAGGTCATTCCGGCGTTGAGGGCAACGAGGAAGCGGACAGGCTTGCCAAGGAGGCTGTAGGCATATAATCCGGGACAGGGGTCTGACACCGGTGTCCCGGCACATTGGGACACCGGTGTCAGACCCCTGTCCCAGCGTTGGAGGATAAAAACTTCATATAGATAAGCCCGGTCACATCCGCCAGAAACCAGCCGATAGGGATTGCTGCCCATATTCCGGTCACGCCGATGCTGCTTATGGAGGACAGTGCGTAAGCCAACAAGACACGCGCACCGAGGGATATGACCGTGAGAACGACGGACATTCCAGCTCTTTTGATGGCACGGTAATAGCCATATAATAGGAAGAGAAAGCCTATTCCGATGTAGAAGGCACCCTCTATTCTGAGGTAATGGACACCGGCGGCGATTACCTGCGTCTCCGAGGCATCTATGAAGATACGCATGAGAGGTGCGGCGAATATGAATACTGCGGCGGATATTATGAGGCTGAAAATGCCGCTCATAACGAAAGCGGTTTTGGTGCCGCGGCGTATTCTCTCCTGCTCACCTGCACCGAAGTTCTGCGCGACGAAGGTTGAGTAGGCGTTTCCGAAATCCTGCACAGGAAGGTAGGCAAAGGTGTCGATTTTTACCGCGGCGGCGAAGGCAGCCATGACAACGGTTCCGAAGCTGTTCACAAGCCCCTGAACCATGAGGATACCGAAGTTCATCACTGATTGCTGCAGGCAGGTGAGCGAGGATAGATTGAGTATTTCCTTAAGTATCGCCGCCGAAAAATGCCAGTCGGATTTTCCCGGAAGGAAGGAGCGGCATTTTATCAGCACATACACAGCTATGCCTATCCCCGACACATACTGCGCGATGACGGTTGCGAGAGCGGCTCCGCCAATTCCAAACGGGAGCACGGCGACAAATAGTATGTCGAGTGCGATGTTTAAGACGGCGCTGACCGCGAGAAAAATAAGTGGTGCCGACGAGTTGCCGAGCGCGCGCAGCATGCATGAGAAAAAGTTGTAAAGTGATGTAGCCGGTATTCCGGCAAAAACAACCAGAAGATAGAGCCTCATTCCGGCGTAGACCTCGTCCGGTACGCGAAGGAACAGCATTATCGGTCTGATAAATGCATATACGGCGATATTTATGACAACGGTTACGGACATTATAAGGCAGAAAGCATGGAATATACTGCTTTTCAGGGAAACGTTATCACCACGCCCCTGATATATTGAAAAAAGCGCGCCAGAGCCCATGCACAGACCAAGAAATATCGAGGTCAGAAAGGTCATAAGCGTGTAGGCCGAGCCGACGGCAGCGAGAGCGTCGCGCCCTAACACCTGCCCGACGATGAGTGTGTCGGCTATATTGTAAAACTGCTGCAGGAGATTGCCTGCAATCATCGGAAGAGCAAAAAGAATAAGGGTGCTTCCTATGCGCCCTTTGGTCAAATCACGGTACATGTCAATCCTCTTTTCTGAGCTTCAGTTGCCTGCATACTTAAATATGTTAAGCTGCGGCAAGAATATATTATCAAGCTGTGGATATATCGTCAAGGCAGAGTTGCGTAATGCGTTTTTATACGCCAATGCAGGAAGCATTCTGTAAACAAAAGAGAATAAGCTTCCGATATAAGCATATATGGATACATAAATGAAGTATTTGTGAACGGACTCACATATTATGGGTGCATCGGACAGCAGCTGCACAGAAAAGGTGGGAAACATGGATGTTAATAATTTACAGACAGGTATGTCGGGACTTGCGGCTTCGGGGATGAATGTCACATGTACGCGAAGCTCATTGTATTCCAAATCAAAAAACGGAAAGAAATCATTGTCATACAATCCAAAAGAGATTTCATCGCAGATTCTGCGTGCGAAAAAGACTGTGGGGGCAGCACGGGTGCTTAGCCGTGCAAGGGCAAAGCTGGCAATGTTAAAGAAAGCGCAGGCTACAGGAGAATATGACAGCGCGGAGCTTGAAAATGCAATTGCACATGCGAAGAGAATGGTTGAATGTGCAGATATGAAGGTGAATAATCTGCGTGAGGAGGACAGGCTTAGGAAGAGGGCGGAGGACAAGGAAGAACTGAAGGTTGAGAAGCTAAGAAATGCCGGGAGACTTGAAAATCTCAAGAAACGGACACACAGGCAGGATGAAAATAAAGCATTGTTCGATGCGGATACGAAGTATTACCAACGGGAGGGGAACGGTATTGTGGGAGCAGCAGCTTCTGCGATTTCGTCAGCTGCCGCATCACTTGAACTGAGTTCTGTGTCAGGGCAGATGAGAAATTTAGAGATTACACAGACTGCGATAACTCAGAGCAGTGTGCGGGGACAGAGTATGGATGTAATTGTATGATATTGATAAAAATAGATGTATTTATTGCTTGATTTTTTATATGGCTAAATAGTTTAAAATGCTTGAATTTAGCGTGTTTATATGATATACTTTTTAGGTTTTGCAATAAAAGTATGGAGGGGGAATTTTAATGGAAAAATTGCATAGACAGAATTTAATTATAATTCTTGCAGGAATAGTTATGTTATCTCTTTTGACGGTGGTTGCTTTTGGTCTGAGTCCGCTTGCGATTAAAAACGCGGTGGTGCTTTTGACAGCGGGAACAGCAGTCATATTGTGCTGGAGATTTGTAAAAAATGACCTTGCAAAGGCACTGTGCATAACACTTATTCCATCTGTTGCCACAATAGTCTATGCGGCTATGTGTGGTGGTAATTCGGTAGCATTTCTGGCAAATTATGTTATTCTTGCGATGACTATGGTATATTTTGATAAAAAATATACATTCCGAGATAGAGACGCTTATGGCAACAACCGAAGAAAATTCGGCTATGATAAGCAATATTGTTGAGAGCATCGCGAGACAGAATGATTCGGTTGACAGCATGAAGGGCGAGATAGTCAATATTTCAGAGCTTTCGGAAAAACTCAGAGGACATTTTGTGGAAGAGTAGGAGAAAAATTCTTTGTAATTTGATTAGCATGTTTTGACCTGGCATCAATTTGTGCCGAGGACGGCACATATGCTGCTCAGGTTCGCTGTCCTTCAACGAACGTATTAAGGAGCTTGCAGCACTGAAGGTCATGGGCCTGCAGTCGACACAGATAAGACATCTTCTGACTGTCCAGAATATCTGGTTGTCAGTCATCGGAATAATCATCGGAACACCTCTTGGCAATATATCGCTCAATGCGATGATGAACAGCAACGGCGAGAACTTTGACATGGGTGACCTGACTTTTGAGGAGTTTGTTGAAAAGTACAATGAATTGACAGCGGAGCAGCTAGAGATGTGGAATGATATCTGGGGTGTGGAATATTAATCAAAAGGGATTGAAAAAAGTTAAAATCCCCACTTGACATTGGAATATATGAGTGTTATATTCTTTATAAATTTAACAGGCTAAACCGTTGAAGCGAAGGTAAAGGTAATTATGCTCCTACAGAGAGCCCACGTTGCTGAGAGTGGGTAGAACACAGGTTATCAAGTGGATCGCAGAGGGCACGGAACAAAGGCTTATATCGTGTGCAGCATAACAGAATGTACATATTGCCGAGTATTTCGTGACGTGCAGGCATACGTGAGTTGCCGGGGATATGACTGTATCCTGATAAGTGCACAGCGTGGCTGTGAAGCAAGGTGGTACCGCGGATTTATAGATTCGTCCTTGGCAGAGAAGAGATTCTCTGCCAGGGACTTTTTTGTTATAGACGAAGGGAGAACACAATGAAAATTAACATTTCTTTGGATGAAGTTAAGAGAATAGCCGCAGAAGGTGATTATGACATTGTACCTATATGTTCGGAGCTGCTGTCGGATATCAAGACACCTGTTCAGGTTCTGCGAAGCCTTATGAATGTCTCCGAGCATTGTTACATGCTTGAGAGCGTTGAGGACAATGAGCGATGGGGACGCTATTCATTCCTTGGGTTTGAACCTAAGTTTATCATAACCTGCAGTAATGGCAGGATGAGAGTAGGGGACGAAGAATTTCAGACATACGACCCGGACAGCCATATAAGAGAGGTGCTGTCAAGGTATAGGAGCCCGGTGATACAGGGGATGCCGACCTTCACAGGTGGGCTGGTCGGATATTTTTCCTACGATTATTTAAAATATTCGGAACCGACGTTAAGACTTGACGCGAAGGACACGGAGGGCTTCAAGGATGTTGACCTGATGCTGTTTGATAAGGTCATTGCCTTTGATAATTTGAAAAGCAGGATAATATTGATTGCAAATGTTCCGACCGCGGACATTGAGACTGGTTATGTGCAGGCTGTGGCAGAGTTAGAGAGGATGGAGGAGCTTATAAGACATGGTGAGCCGGTAAAGGATACAGGAGGGCGCATGACAAGTGGGATTAAGCCCTTGTTTTCCAGGGAAGAGTATTGCAGCATGGTAGAAAAGGCTAAGCACCATATATTCGAGGGCGATATTTTCCAGATAGTCCTGTCAAACCGTCTTGAGGCTGAGTATGAGGGAAGCCTCCTTAACACCTACAGGGTATTGAGGACGCTGAATCCTTCGCCGTACATGTTCTATTTTTCGGGAACGGATGTGGAGGTCGCAGGAGCTTCGCCGGAGACACTTGTCAAGCTTGAAAACGGAGTGCTCCACACCTTTCCGCTTGCCGGGACAAGACCGAGAGGCAAGACGGCGGAGGAGGATGACAGACTTGAAAAGGAGCTTCTGGCCGACCCGAAGGAGCTTGCGGAGCACAATATGTTAGTCGACCTTGGAAGAAATGACCTTGGAAAGATAAGCAGGTTCGGGACGGTTGAGGTTGAGAAGTATCACTGCATAGAGAAGTATTCGCATGTAATGCATATCGGTTCAACGGTGAGAGGCCGGATAAGGGAGGACAGGGATGCACTTGACGCGGTCGACGCGGTATTGCCTGCCGGAACCCTGTCAGGTGCGCCGAAGCTTCGTGCCTGCCAGATAATCAATGACCTTGAAAACAACAAGAGGGGCATATATGGCGGTGCGATAGGCTACATCGATTTCACAGGAAACCTTGACACCTGCATAGCGATACGAATTGCCTACAAGAAAAACGGAAAGGTCTTTGTAAGAAGCGGCGCGGGAATCGTTGCGGATTCGGTTCCTGAGAAGGAGTATCAGGAATGTATCAATAAGGCGGCTGCGGTTGTGAAGGCACTTGAGGCGGCGCAGAGTATAGATGAATGATGGTGTTAAATCAGATACAATTACCTTTTCTTAGAACAATGACAGATAAGGTTTATATCTGATAAAAAATAGTACGGAATGTTAAAAATATGCAGTTAAAAATACAAACAGAGTTCTAAAAAGGAGGTCAGAAATGATTTTACTGATAGATAATTATGACAGCTTTTCATATAATCTGTATCAGCTTGTCGGGAGCATTGAGCCTGATATCAAGGTTATAAGAAATGACGCGATGACAGTCGGTGACATTGAGAAAATGGACCCGGATGGAATTATCATTTCACCGGGACCGGGAAGACCTGAGGATTCAGGAATCTGTCCGGAGGTGATAAGAAAGCTTGGAAGCAGATTTCCGATACTTGGTGTGTGCCTTGGACATCAGGCAATATGCATGACCTACGGGGCAACGGTGTCATACGCTAAGGAGCTTATGCATGGCAAGCAGTCGGACGCGACGCTCGATACGGACTGTGAGCTTTTTAACGGCTGTTCAAGGATTACGCCGGTGGCACGTTATCATTCGCTTGCAGCGGTTGAGGAGACTATGCCGGAATGCCTGTCGGTTACGGCGCGCACAGCGGACGGTGAAATTATGGCGGTGAAGCACATGGAATATCCGGTCTACGGAGTACAGTTTCACCCGGAGTCGATTATGACGCCGGAGGGGAAGCAGATGTTGAGGAATTTCATTGAGCTGGCGGGAAGGAAGCAGGCAGAAGCCTAAATATAAGAGGTATAAGAAGGGGAAGAACAGGCAGGAGTTTAAAATATAACAAAGGCAGTGAGGGAAAAAATAAGTTTTATTTTGGAAGGTTTTAAATATTAAAAACTGCCTTGTAAAATCAGATATGAATTGATTGAAATAAGATTACAACAATAAAAACCTAAGATAAGATGAAATTTTTTTATAAAAGCTATTAAATGAGAAAGCGGGGATTCAGGCATGATTAAGGAAGCTATTGTAAAGATTGTAGAAAAAGGTGATTTGACCTACGATGAGGCATATCAGGTGATGAATGAGATTATGAACGGTGAGACAACACAGACACAGAATGCGGCATTTCTTGCGGCACTGTCCACAAAGAGCACCAAGGCTGAGACGATAGATGAGATTTCGGGCTGTGCGGCAGCTATGAGAGAGCATGCCATCAAGGTTGAACATGAGGGTGATGTGCTTGAGATTGTCGGAACGGGTGGCGATGGCGCACACAGCTTCAACATTTCCACAACGGCAGCCATGGTGATTGCCGCGTCGGGTGTGAAGGTGGCAAAGCACGGCAACCGCGCGGCTTCATCTAAGAGCGGAACGGCGGATTGTCTTGAAGCGCTTGGCGTCAACATAAATCTTGAGCCGGAGCAGTGCAGGAAGCTCCTTGACACTGTAGGAATCTGCTTCCTTTTTGCACAGAAATATCACACTTCGATGAAGTATGTCGGCGCTGTCAGAAGGGAGCTTGGAATAAGAACCGTATTTAACATACTTGGACCGCTCACCAACCCGGCGCACCCGACATTCCAGGTGCTTGGAGTGTATGACGAGTCGCTTGTAGAGCCGCTTGCACAGGTGCTTATGGAGCTTGGTGTGAAGAAGGGTGTTGTCGTATACGGCATGGATAAGCTTGACGAGATTTCAATAAGTGCGCCGACCAAGGTATGTGATTTCGAGAACGGAAGATACAGAACCTACATGATAAAACCGGAGGATTTCGGATTTAGGACAGTCGATAAGTCTGAGATTGTCGGTGGAACACCGCAGGAGAATGCAAAGCTTACGGAGGGGATACTTGACGGAAGCATAAAGGGAGCCAAGAGGGAGATTGTACAGTTAAATGCAGGTGCAGGACTCTTTGTTGCAGGAAAGACAGCTACACTTGCAGACGGGGTAAAGCTTGCCGGTGAGATAATCGACTCCGGTGCAGCCCTTGACAAACTCAACGAACTTAAGAAAGCGTCACAGGAAGTATGAGAACAATACTTGACACAATAGCGGAGTACACGCAGCACCGCATAGAAGAGGAAAAAAAGAATATCTCCACACAGGCTATGAGGCGGAAGGCGGAGGAGATATATAGGCAGGAGAGTGCTGCCAGGAATGACATGCAGAACGAAAATGATGTAAATGATGTGATGTACGGCAAACAAGCCATTGCAGAGCATTTTTCATTTGAAAGGGAGCTTGCCCGCCCGGAAATCACGTTTATATGTGAGTGCAAGAAGGCTTCACCGTCGAAGGGACTTATCGCACCGGATTTTCCATATCTTGACATAGCAAGAGAATATGAAGCAGCCGGAGCAGGGGCAATATCAGTTCTCACAGAGCCTAGGTGGTTTTTGGGAAGCAATGATTATCTGCGTGAGATAGCCGCCGATGTAAATATTCCGTGTCTCAGAAAGGACTTCACGGTCGATGAGTACATGATATATCAGGCTAAGACGCTTGGAGCTTCGGCAGTCCTGCTTATATGCGCGATAACGGAGACGGCAAGACTTAAGGAATACATAGCTATAGCGGACAGCTTGGGACTGTCGGCACTGGTCGAGGCACATGATGAACATGAGCTTGAGGCGGCGCTTGACGCAGGCGCAAGGATAATCGGTGTGAACAATAGAAATCTCAAGGACTTTACCGTTGATATACATAACAGCGAAAGGCTCAGAAAACTTGTTCCGGATAATGTAATGTTCATAGCCGAGAGCGGAATCAAGACCGCGGCGGACATAGACATACTAAGAGCTGCTAACGTCAACGGCGTGCTTATAGGCGAGACACTAATGCTGTCAAATGACAAAAAAGGCATGCTTGCCAGGTTGGGACACGGGGTCAGACCCCTGTCCCAGATTGTGGGACAGGGGTCTGACCCCGTGTCCCAAGGGAGGTAGTGATATTGTCGAAGATAAAGATATGCGGTCTTAGGCGCGAATGTGATATAGAATATGCGAATAGGTTGATGCCGGACTATATCGGATACGTTTTCTGGCAAAGGAGCAGAAGATACGTCACAGCAGAGCAGGCGGCAGGGCTTACGGCTAAGCTTGACAGGGACATAACACCGGTCGGCGTGTTTGTCGATGAGGAACCGCAGAGGGTGGCTCAGCTTGTAAGCGGAGGCGCGATAAGAGTGATACAGCTTCACGGACATGAGGATGAAGCGTATCTTGAGCGGATAAGAGGAATGACGGATGCACCTGTCATCAAGGCCTTTAAGATAAGAAGCAGACAGGATATAGAGCTTGCGAACTCATATCCGGCGGATTTTATCCTGCTTGACAATGGCTGCGGCACAGGGCAGACCTTCGACTGGCAGCTCATTTTGGGGATGAAAAGACCATTTTTCCTTGCAGGGGGCCTGACCATTGACAATGTATCCGATGCAATAGAAAAATATCAGCCCTACGCAGTCGATATCAGCTCCGGCGTGGAGACGGATGGCTATAAGGATTGCGGTAAAATGCAGCAGTTCGTGGAGAAATGCAGATGGCACAATACATAGACATAATGATTTTTGCAATTCCATTATAATATTTCAATAGATAAGGAGAACACACATGGCAGATTCACATGACAGCTTCTACACAGGAAGTACAGGAAACGGAAGGTTCGGCCAGCACGGAGGCCAGTACATTCCGGAAACACTTATGAATGCGGTTATAGAGCTTGAGAAGGCATACAATCACTATAAGGCTGACCCTGAATTTAACAAGGAGCTCAATACACTTTTAAATGAGTATGCGAACCGCCCAAGCCGCCTTTATTTTGCAAAGAAGATGACCGAGGACTTAGGCGGGGCGAAGATTTATCTTAAGAGGGAGGATTTAAACCATACCGGGGCACATAAGATCAATAATGTGCTTGGACAGGCGCTTCTTGCAAAAAAGATGGGAAAGACAAGGCTCATCGCTGAGACAGGAGCAGGCCAGCATGGAGTTGCGACTGCGACGGCAGCAGCTCTCATGGGAATGGAATGTGTTGTGTTCATGGGCGAGGAGGACACCAAAAGACAGGCGCTCAATGTATACAGAATGAGACTTTTAGGTGCCGAGGTCATACCGGTAAAGTCAGGAACGGCTACACTCAAGGACGCAGTATCAGAGGCTATGCGTGAATGGACGAACAGAATAGACGATACGCATTACTGTCTCGGTTCGGTTATGGGACCTCATCCGTTCCCTACGATTGTCCGCGATTTCCAGGCGGTTATATCAAAGGAAATCAAGGAGCAGCTCATGGAGAAGGAGGGCAGGCTTCCGGATGCGGTTATAGCCTGTGTTGGCGGCGGCTCCAACGCAATCGGGACATTTTACAATTTTATAAATGACAAGAACGTGAGGCTTATAGGCTGTGAGGCAGCAGGAAGAGGAATCGACACCTTCGAGACAGCGGCGACGGTAAATACCGGAAGGGAAGGCATTTTCCACGGAATGAAGTCATATTTCTGCCAGGACAAATATGGACAGATTGCCCCGGTTTACTCTATTTCAGCCGGGCTTGACTATCCGGGAATAGGACCTGAGCACGCATATCTTCACGATATAGGAAGGGCGGAGTACGTTCCTGTCACTGATGACGAGGCGGTTGACGCGTTCGAGTATCTGTCTAAGATGGAAGGAATCATCCCTGCAATCGAGTCGGCACATGCGGTTGCCTACGCTAAGAAGCTTGCACCGACAATGGATAAGAACCAGATAATAGTCATAACGATTTCAGGCAGAGGAGACAAGGACTGTGCGGCTATTGCACGCTACAGAGGGGAGGATATCAATGAGTAGATTAAAGGAAGCATTTAAGGACGGCAAGGCATTTATACCATTTATAACCTGCGGGGATCCCGACCTTGAAACCACGGCGGCGATAGTTAAACAGATGAGCGCAAACGGAGCGGACATAATAGAGCTTGGAATACCTTTTTCAGACCCTACGGCTGAGGGACCGGTCATTCAGGAGGCGAATATATGCGCGCTTGCGGGCGGAGTGACCACCGACAAGATTTTTGATTTCGTGAGGGAGATAAGGAAGGAAGTGAGCACACCTATGGTGTTTATGACCTATGCAAATGTTGTATTTTCCTACGGCAGTGAGAAATTTATCTCCATCTGTAAGGAAATCGGAATCGACGGACTTATCCTGCCCGATATTCCATACGAGGAGAAAAATGAGTTCCTTCCTATCTGTAAAAAATATGATGTAGACCTCATTTCACTCATAGCGCCTACATCGAATGAACGTGCGGCGATGATTGCGCGCGAGGCGGACGGATTCATTTACCTTGTGTCATCGCTTGGCGTCACAGGCGTGCGCTCTGAGATTACAACAAATATCGGCGAGATTGTCGATATGATTAAGAAAAACACGGACGTACCGTGCGCGGTAGGCTTCGGAATATCCACACCTGAGCAGGCGGCGCAGATGGCGGCAGTCTCCGACGGAGTAATAGTCGGAAGCGCCATAGTAAAGCTTGCAGCCCGGTACGGAAAGGACGCACCGAAGTACGTCGGTGAGTATGTAAGGAGCATGAAGAAAGCGATAGGTTAGTGGGACACATGGTGTCAGACCCCTGTCCCAGCTTTTGGGACAGGGGTCTGACACCAGTGTCCCATTTTGTAACAATAGCGAAATATCCGTAACAATCCTGTAACTAAAATTAATATTTTTGTAACCAAATGTAAGGATTTTGTAACCACTGATGTGCAGTTAAGTGCTAACATAGTGTGCATAGAGGTGAGTTTTACAAATATACATAAGACATACGTGGGAGGTTACAAAATGGTGAAAAAAACAACATTGGCACTTGGTGCGCTGGCAGTGACAGTCCTTATGACTGCGTGCGGAAGGGCAGACGGAAGCGGGAATACGGCGGCGCAGGAACCGACGGAGAGCATTATGCAGACCGATATTGCACAGTCCGGGACGGAAAATGGTAGTAGTGGGACAACAGAAATTACAGGAAACACACAAAACTCAACCGGTGAAGCGGCAAGCGAAGCTCCCGGCAGGATACCGGATAAGCCGACTGAGGTGCTTACCTGCCCGCTGATTGGCGGTCAGTACGGACAGGACATAGAACACAGCGCGGACTACAGATATAATGAGAATACCAACAGTTGGGATGAGATATACACTGTCGGCGATGTGAGCCTTGTGTACAGCGTGGCAGAAAATAAGCTCACTATTGAGTATGATGGCAGGACAGATGAGGTTGCGTGGGCGATACAGCATTTTGGCGGCGGAGTCGGAATGAGCATAGGGCTTGTCGATATGACATTGGACGGCAGTGAGGAGCTTATTTTAGAGGCGCATGACAGGGAGCTTGGATTGTACTTTGTGTATGATTTGAAAAATGAAAAGGATTTGTCGCCATATTACTGCACAGATGCGTCAAATATTTTCAGTGCGTATCTGAAGGAGGAGTATGCCGCGCAGCTTAAGAAGGAGGTAAACGAAGGTTTCACTGCTATCGGAAAGGATGATATATTTTCCGATGTGAACGGAGATGAGGATTTAGTTTATTTCAGTCTCAGAAGCAATGCCGATGGTGTTGAGATGTTCGAGAATGTGGTCACGGAAAAGAGACTGTGCTATCACTGGTATAGTCCGGGCGCAGCGGAGACATATTGGAATGTTGATTTTGATTTCACCTTTGATGAGAGCGGATGTCATATAGGAAACATACTCACAGTTAACAAGGAAGTCATAAATGCCGTGCCGGAACCGGTAAAGCAGGCTCTTGCAGGCACAAAAGAGGTTATATATAGGGGAGAAGCCTTAGAGAATGTGGACGCCCTGGATGACATGCAGTATGAGCAGACCGGAAGGAGAATAGAGGCAGAGAGTTTCAGCGTGCTTGACTTTGATGGGGATGGTCTTAACGAGGTGGCAGTCATCGCTGAGAAGTGCTACATATTCCATACAGACGGCGATAAGGTCTATGTGTATGATATCAATTACAGAGCATTTTTAGACCTAAAGACGGATGCTACATGGAATGGCTCCGGCGGTGCCTCAAACTGGTATTATGTGGAATTTACAGGCTTTACAGACACGGAAATGCTTTACAATACCTATCTTCATATATATGAGGATACATACTGGGACGGAGATTATTACTCCGGGAACGCCAAGCAGCTCACCAAGGAGGAGGCGGATGCAATCATATCATCAGGCTCCGATGTGATGGCTAAGAGGTATAAATATTCTGAAAATTATTTCAAGCAGTGAATCGCTGGGACAGGGGTCTGACACCAGTGTCCCAACCGGAAGTCAGGAAACATCGGAAGCCGGAAGCCAGCCGTGGGACACTGGTGTCAGACCCCTGTCCCAGCCAACCACAAAAATGAAACCGAAAACCGGTTTCGTTTTTGTGATTTTTACATAGATTTTACATTTATTACATATAACCATGATAGCTGATTACGCAGATTTTACTTATACTAATCTGGGACAGGGACCTGACCCCTGTCCCAGATTTCTTTTACGCGGATTTTACATTCGGATGATTGGGGATTTTACACAGGGGTAGTAGACTGCTGATTGTAAACGAGAGGTGAAGCGATGATACGCACAGCTTACACAGCTTCGTTTATGAAGAAGAAAGAAAAAAGTGTGAAAAAGAATGTAAGCCGTGTTGCGGCTGGAAAGAGGCAGAGAAATGAGAAAGAATTTATTTAGGAAGTGTGCAGCAATGGCTGCATGTGCTGCTATGTCGTTGATGATGGTTACAGGCTGTAACAGCAATACAGCGGGAAATAATGCAACAGACGGAACAACAACAGGTTCAAATGCGGCATCAACACAGCAGACAGAGCAGGAGACAACAAAAACTGCTGAAGCAGATAAGAAGCTTTCCGGTACAATCTCACTTGCAGGTTCAACATCAATGCAGAAGCTTGCGGATGCACTTGCAGAGACATTCATGGAGGCTAACAGCGGCGTGACAGTTACGGTTGAATATTCAGGTTCATCGGCAGGCATCGAGTCACTTCTTAACGGAAGCTGCGATATAGGTGATGCTTCAAGAAACTTAAAGGACAGCGAGAAGTCCGGAGGAGCTGTTGAGAACATCGTGGCAATTGATGGTATAGCAGTTATCGTTGACAGGAATAACACAGTAGCAGGTCTTACAAAGCAGCAGCTCTCAGACATCTACACAGGTGCTGTAACCAACTGGAGCGAGGTTGGCGGAAGCGATACACCGATTGTTGTAGTAGGTCGTGAGGCAGGTTCAGGTACAAGAGGAGCATTCGAGGAAATCTTAAAGGTTGAGGATGCATGTAAGTATGCTGTAGAGTGCGATTCAACAGGAGCAGCTATGGCTAAGGTTGCTTCGACAGAGGGCGCAATTGGCTATGTATCACTTGATGTACTTGATGATTCCGTAAATGCACTTAACCTTGATGATGTAGCTCCTACCTCGGACAACATTGTTGCAGGTACATATTTCCTTTGCAGACCGTTTGTTATGGCTACCAAGGGTGAGATAAGCGGGCAGAATGAGCTTGTACAGGCATTTTTCGACTTCCTCAAGTCCGATGAAGGAAAGGCAGTAGTAAAGGAAGTCGGACTTATCACAGTAGACTAATAGAAATATCGGAAAATACGTAAGAATGCTTCTACCTAAAAAGGTTATCACAAAAAAGCAGTTAAAAAGCCTTCGTTGTAATAACCTGAAATTAAAAAAGATTTTCGGCGGCATGAGTGTGGTGCTAAGCATTACACTTTGCCGCTAAGTGTCTATTTCTTATGTGGTGTATCTGCCATATAGTGGCTGGGAAATGAGGTAAATATGAAAGCTGAAGTGATAAACTGTCCGAATCCGGCAATTGAGATTGCTGCAGAGCCGGCAGCAGGTAAGAAAACAGATAGGGATGTACCGGTAAATACTGATAAAAGAAATGATAAAGCGTTAAGAATGACTGAAAATAAGTTTGAAAAAAGCAATTTTCAGGGTGACGCACAGATAAATATTTTTAAGGGAAAAATAACAAAAAATCTCATAGAGGTTATCGCTAAGGTCATCTTCACAATATTTGCCTTTGTGGCTGTGGCGGCGGTAATTTCCATCACAGTATATATGTTCATAAAAGGTCTTCCGGCTCTTGGGGAGGTCGGAATTGCACAAATCCTGTTTGGCACGGTGTGGGCGCCTACGGCAGCGGAGCCGCATTTTGGAATATTATATGTCATCCTAACCTCGCTTGTGGGTACAGCGATGGCGATAGTTATTGGAGTTCCGATAGGACTTTTGACAGCGGTTTTCCTCGCGGAGGTAGCGCCGCAGAAGCTGTCTAAGGTGGTTAAGCCGGCAATCGAACTGCTTGCAGGTATTCCGTCAATTGTCTATGGACTTATAGGAATCATGGTGTTAAATCCTCTTATGTTCAAGCTTGAGAAAATAATATTTGCCGGTAGTAAGACACATCAGTTTACGGGTGGCTCGAACCTTATATCAGCGGTTCTGGTGCTCGCGGTGATGATACTTCCGACAGTTATAAATATAAGTGAGTCTTCGCTTCGTGCGGTTCCGAAGCACTACAAGGCGGCTTCGCTAGCGATGGGAGCCACACATATCCAGACTATATTCAAGGTTATTATTCCTGCGGCTAAGTCGGGAATATTGACAGCGATAGTACTTGGAATCGGACGCGCGATAGGTGAGGCAATGGCAATCACGCTGGTTGCCGGAAGTGCCGTGAATGTGCCGCTTCCGTTTAATTCGGTACGTTTCCTCACGACGGCGATAGTCAGTGAGATGGCATATTCGGCGGATACACACAGAAGGGTGCTCTTCACAATCGGACTTGTACTTTTCGTATTTATCATGATTATCAATCTGGTTCTGAACCGTATGATGAAGAAGGGGGAAAAGGTAGATGGCTGATTCAATTCTTGTAAAGAAAAAGCGTCCGTTTGACAATGTGGCATACGTGCTTATATATCTGTCGGCATTGATATCCGTGGGAATCCTTATCGGAATAATCATCTATGTTACAATAAAAGGCTTAAGCAATGTAAACTGGACTTTTCTCACCACAGAGAGAAGCGCATTGAAAGGAACAACCGGTATTGCTGGAAATATTGTGAACACACTCTACATAGTGGTTGTCACGATAGTCATTGCCACACCTATAGGTGTTGGCTCAGCCATATACCTGAATGAGTATGCCAGACCGGGAAAGCTTGTAAAGATAATTGAGTTCACAACGGAGACACTTGCGGGAATACCTTCAATCATATTCGGTATGTTCGGACTGGTGCTCTTCAATCAGGCTTTCCACCTTGGATATTCGCTCCTCACCGGAGCGCTCACACTCACACTCATGGTGCTTCCGCTCATAACAAGAAACACGCAGGAGGCGTTAAAGACGGTTCCTAAGAGCTACCGCGACGGAGCGCTTGGAATGGGCGCAGGCAAATGGCACATGATAAGAACCATCATCCTGCCCTCGGCAATGCCCGGAATAATCACCGGAATTATCCTTGCGATAGGAAGAATCGTCGGCGAGTCGGCGGCACTCCTGTTCACTGCGGGTTCAGCCTACAAGCTTCCGAAGAGCCTTATGGCATTCTTCATGAAAATCAGGGAGGCGGGCGGTACTCTCACAATAGAGATGTACTTCCGTATGTCGGACGGAAAATACGGTCAGGCATTCGGAATCGGTCTGGTGCTCCTTGTGGTTGTGCTTGGTATCAATTTTATCGCAAAATGGCTTGCGGCACGATTCGATGTGAACAGGAAAGGATAGGTACATATAAATGGATGAAAAAAAGAATTTACCGGAAAATATTTTGGATATAAAGAAGCTTGATTTGTGGTACGGTGAGAATCATGCACTCAAGAATGTCAATATGGAGATAAAAAGAAACGCAATCACAGCGTTCATCGGACCCTCCGGCTGCGGAAAATCGACATTTTTAAAGACCCTGAACAGGATGAATGACCTTGTGCCGGGAGTGCGTATTGAGGGGCAGGTGCTTCTTGACGGTGTGGATATCTATGACACGAAGGTTGACACCTCAATGCTCCGGAAAAAAATCGGCATGGTATTCCAGCAGCCTAACCCATTTCCTATGAGCATATATGATAATGTGGCTTACGGGCCGAGAATACATGGAATAAAGAATAAAGTCAAGCTTGACCAGATTGTCGAGGAGAGCCTGAAGGGTGCGGCTATATTCGATGAGGTAAAAGACAGACTTAAGAAGTCAGCACTTGGTCTTTCAGGCGGTCAGCAGCAGCGTCTTTGCATCGCGCGTGCACTTGCGGTTTCGCCGGAGGTGCTTCTCATGGATGAGCCGACCAGCGCCCTTGACCCTATATCGACACTCAAGGTTGAGGAGCTTATGGAGGAGCTTAAGAAAAAATATACCGTTGTTGTTGTGACACATAACATGCAGCAGGCGGCAAGAGTATCCGATGATACAGCATTTTTCCTCGTCGGAGAGGTGATTGAGAAGGACAGCACGGACAATATATTCTCGCAGCCGAAGGATAAGAGGACGGAGGATTATATTACCGGAAGATTCGGGTGATGATGACACGGACGTTTTAAATTTTTTCTATATTACCGCCGGACACGTTCTCGCTGCATTTTGCCTCGCAGCGGCACATAAACGGTTGAAATACAGCCGATAAATGCCGGCGGGCAAAAAGCACCCGGCTTGCAATATAGAAAAATTTAAAACTGTTTCGTGAAATGCTCAAATTATCAAATAGATGATTGCTGTACTTAATTCTTAAATTGCGCTATGTTTAAAATAATAGAATGTTAAATATCCAATATTATATATGGGAGGATAGTAAGATGAGAAGCAGATTTGACAAGGAGCTTGCACAGCTTAACAGTGAGCTTATCAATATGGGGACGCTTATTGAGGAAGCTATACAGAATGCGGTTGGTGCGCTTGTGAACCAGAACGTGGAGCAGGCACACAGGGCGGTTGATTTCGATGTGGATGTCGACCAGAAGGAGAAGGACATAGAGAATATATGCTATAAGCTCCTTCTTCACCAGCAGCCGGTGGCAGGTGATTTAAGACTTATCACGGCAGCGCTGAAGATGGTGAGCGATATGGAGAGAATCGGCGATCAGGCAGCGGATATTTCGGAGCTGACGATAGCTATGTCACAGAAGCCTTATATAAAGAACCTTGAGCATATCCGTTCGATGGCAAAAGAGACAATGATAATGGTTATCGACAGTCTGCAGGCGTTTGTCGACAGGGATTTAGACAAGGCGCATGCTGTTATTGAACATGATGATGTTGTCGATGACTTGTTTATGACGGTAAAAAAAGAGATTATAGAGATTATACATAACCGCCCGGATGATGGCGACCAGGCAACAGACCTTCTGATGGTTGCAAAGTACTTTGAGAGAATCGGAGACCATGCGACAAATATCGCAGAGTGGGTAATCTTTTCGATAACCGGTGAGAGGTGAGCAATATAGCTTTAAGTCAAGGGTTCATAAGCTTTAGCATGTATTTGATAAATGCTTTTGGACTTTTGGCTATTGCATTATGCGTTACGGCATGATATATAAAATTTAATAGGGGCAGACGGATTTATGGTTTGTTGTACCTGATGGACGGCACCGTAGGTGAGCTGCTCGCTCGGTTAGAGTGCTGGATGTTGTGTTTGTTATATCTGATGGACGGCACCATAGGTGAGCTGCTGCCCGGGACAGCGTGAAAACCTTTTATTTTTTTATGAAATTCCGGAAGACGGGTACTTATACCGTAATTGTAAAAAATAACTAAAAACTTTTATATTTTTCAGTAAAAATTATTTCAGAAAAAAAAGGAGGCAGGAATGGATATTTTCAGTGTTTTGAATATGCTTGGAGGACTCGCGCTCTTCCTATACGGCATGAATGCAATGGGGGACGGACTCGCCAAGGTGTCGGGAGGCAGGCTTGAGAGCGTGCTTGAGAAGCTTACAAAGAAAAGAATAATGGCTGTGCTTCTAGGGGCTGCGGTTACTGCTGTAATCCAGTCCTCTTCGGCTACCACTGTAATGGTAGTCGGATTTGTCAATTCCGGCATTATGAAGCTGGGTCAGGCAATAGGAATTATTATGGGTGCGAACATTGGTACCACCATCACATCATGGATACTTGCACTCACGGGAATCCAAAGTGACAATATTTTTGTATCGCTGTTGAAGCCGAGTTCGTTTTCACCTATACTTGCGGTTATAGGCGCGTCCTTCATATTATTTTCCAAGAAGGACAGGAAAAGGGATATAGGAACTATTTTAGTCGGCTTTGCCATACTCATGTTCGGAATGGAGACGATGAGCGCAGCAGTTAAGCCGCTTGCGGATGTTCCACAGTTCACCAATATGTTCACCATGTTCACCAACCCTGTGCTCGGCATGATTGTAGGAGCGGTGCTCACGGCGGTAATCCAGAGCTCATCGGCTTCCGTCGGTATATTGCAGGCACTCTGTGCAACTGGTGGTGTCACGATGGCGTCGGCGATTCCTATTATAATGGGTCAGAATATCGGTACCTGCGTGACGTCACTCATATCCGCGATGGGAGCGAGCAAGAATGCGAAGCGAGCGGCACTGGTACACTTCTATTTTAATCTTATCGGAACAATTATTTTCATGGTGGTATTTTACACTCTGAATGCATTCTTACACTTTGAAATACTTAATATGACGGCGAACGCATGGCTTATCGCACTTGTCCACTCATGCTTTAACATAGCTGCGACAATCATATTCCTTCCGTTCGGCGATTTCCTTGCAAAGCTTGCCTGTCTCACAATCAAGGATAAGGATGAAGTGCAGGAAAAGGCGGAAGCAGGTTCCGTCGAGAAGGATATACAGGTGCTTGATCCTCGTTTCCTCGAGTCCCCTGCGTTCGCAGTGCAGCAGTGTAAAAATGTGGCGGTAAAGATGGCTGATGTGGCAAGGGATGGCTTGTTCCTGTCTATGGAGCTTCTTGAAAGCTATGATGAGGACAAGGCACAGAGGGTACTTCACTACGAGGATATCGTCGACAAGTACGAGGATGAGCTTGGAACCTATCTGATAAAGCTCAATGGAAAAGACCTCACTAAGAAGGACAGCCAGACTGTGTCAATGCTCCTTCATGTGATTGGAGACTTTGAAAGAATATCCGACCACGCCGTGAACATCAAGGAGGCTGCCGAGGAGATGAGAGACAAGAAGCTTCATTTTTCCGAGAAGGCAGCGGCTGAGCTCAATGTCTACACGACTGCGATACATGAGATTGTGAATATGGCATTTGATGCCTTTGCCACGGAAAATGTGGAAGCGGCGGGCAATGTCGAGCCGCTTGAGGAGGTCATGGACTATCTCAAGGCGGAGCTGAAGGACAGACATGTAAGGAGGCTTAGAAAGGGCAAATGTACAATTGAGCTGGGCTTCGTGCTCACTGACCTTATAACCAACTATGAGAGAGTCGCCGACCACTGCTCGAATATTGCAGTCTGCCTGATACAGGTGGTAGGAAATGACGGCTTCGATACACATGAGTATCTTGACAATGTGAAGAGCAAAGACAATGAGGAATTCAGGATTAAGGTACATTGGTATAAGGAGAAGTATGAGCTGCCGTAGGATGGAAAAGTAAAGCGGACATTCGCAATCCGCTTTCGCTACTTGCTCATGAACGCAGTCGCTTTGTGAACTGTCAGTGGGAGCTTTTAACTCACACTGACATAAGCATCCCCCTTACCCACCGTTTAGTGCTCTACACACTTGAAGCGGGGGATTGCTTATTCTGCGTTCAATTTATTGAAGTACCGGAAATATATGGCAATGTGTGCGGTGATAAAAATTGCTTCAGTCTAAAAGTGACAAAAATTCTAGGAAAGGCAGAGAAAGCAAGGAAATTCTTGAAAGACAAGGCTTTTTCTCAGTCTAAAAGTGACAAAAATTCCTGGAAAGGCAGAGAAAGCAAGGAAATTCTTGAAAGACAGGGCTTTTTATCAGTCCAAGTGTGACCAAAATTCCGGAAAGGGCAGAGAAAGCGTGAGAATTCTTGAAAAACAGTGCTTTTTCTCAGTCTAAAAGTGACAAAAATTCCGGAAAAGACAGAGAAAGCATGGAATTTCTTGAAATGCAAGGCTTTTTCTCAGTTTAAATGTGACCAAAATTCCGACAAGGGCAGAGAAAACATGAAAGAAGGTAAAGAACATGGCATTGATATATATAGTTGAAGATGACGACAACATAAGGGAGATTGAGAGCATAGCCCTCAGCAACAGCGGGCATGATGTGAGCGGGTTTGCATGTGGCAAGGATTTTAAGAAGGAGCTTGCAAAGAGAAAGCCGGACTTGATTTTACTGGATATCATGCTTCCGGATGAGGATGGCATAGAGATATTGAAGAAGCTGCGCGCTTCCGGCGAGACGAAGAAGATTCCGGTTATCCTTGTCACTGCGAAGTCAACTGAGCTTGACAAGGTTAAGGGACTTGATATCGGAGCGGATGACTATATAACTAAGCCATTCGGGGTTATGGAGCTGATATCGAGGGTGAGGGCGCTGATAAGAAGAAGCATGGACACCGGAGCTGACAAGAGCATCCGCGTGGGAAATATATTTCTTGACAGCGACAGACATATCGTGTATGTGGATGACGAGCCGAAGGAGCTGACCTTCAAGGAGTATGAGCTGCTCCGCTGTCTTATGAATAACAGCGGTGTTGCCATGCACCGTGACAGAATAATGGAGCTGGTGTGGGGCGTGGATTTCGAGGGTGAATCGAGAACCCTTGACATGCACATCAAGACACTGAGGCAGAAGCTTGGAAGTGCGGGCGCAATGATTAAGACAGTCCGCAATGTGGGGTATGTATTAGAGCCATGAAAGAGAAGATATTAAGCCAATTTTTGAGGATGACATTGTTCGCCATTGTGGTGACACTCTTTATGTCGGTTATGGTGTTCTATGAGCTTTTCAAAAAGCAGGTTTTTGATGATTTGAAAACCGACGCGGAGTTTGCAAGATATTTGATAAATGATTTTTCTGGTGAGGATGAGTTCGATGTACGTGTCACCTGGATAGCCGGCGACGGAAGCGTGCTCTATGACAATGAGGCAGGTTCACTTGAGAATCACTCAGATAGACCGGAGTATATTGAAGCGCTTAAGACTGGCGAGGGCAGATGTGTGCGGAATTCGGACACACTTTCGAGAAGAATTTTCTACTATGCGATGAAGCTTGAGGACGGCTCAGTCATCCGTATCGCCAAGGAAGCGAACAGTATATGGACCATATTCATGTCCGCAATTCCTATAATCATCGGTCTGTCACTTATCCTGTATGTGATGTGTTTTTTTCTGTCAAAGCACCTTACAAAGCGCATGGTAAAGCCTATAGAGGAGCTTGTAAACAACAGCGCGAATCCATCGCTTGTGCCGGAGTACAAGGAGCTGATACCATTTGTCGGTGCGCTGAAGGAGCAGCGTGAGGATATTCTAAGAAGCGCCACAATGCGGCAGGAGTTCACCGCGAATGTATCGCATGAGCTGAAGACCCCTCTCACCGCGATATCGGGCTACGCCGAGCTGATAGAGAACGGCATGGTAAAGGGCGATGACAGCGTGCGTTTTGCCGGGGAAATAAAAAAGAATTCCACGAGACTTCTCTCCCTCATAAATGACATAATAAACCTGTCGGAGCTTGATGACGGCGTGAAGTTAAATCTTGAGAGGATGGATTTATATGAGGCGGCGAAGAACTGCGTGAAGAATCTTGAAGTAGCCGCCGCGAAGAACAATGTGAAGCTGATGCTCCTTGGAACCTCCGCCTATATAAATGCAGACAGGGCGATGATGGATGAGGTGCTCTACAACCTGTGTGACAACGCCATCCGCTACAATAACAAGGATAAGGGCGGAAATGTGATTGTCGATGTCAGCAACACACTCGACGGCAAGGTTAAGCTCACTGTCAAGGATGACGGAATAGGAATCGGCAAGGAGCACCAGGAGCGCATATTCGAGCGCTTCTACCGCGTCGACAAGAGCCGGTCGCGTGAGAGCGGCGGAACCGGACTTGGACTTGCCATAGTCAAGCATATCCTCACCAGCCATGGTGCACAGCTTGAGCTTGAGAGTGAGCTTGGAAAGGGGACATGTATCACGGTCACGTTTGAGGGGGCGAAGTAGCGGTAGAGTATGTAAAGTAGTGAAGGGATAAAAAGAAAAGCAAGCCTGTACCATTCGTAAAGCATTAAAGGTTGTGGTACAGGCTGTTTTGTATATATTATAAATATTTTTTAAAAATTATTGACAAGAAGCATTTCTTAGTTTAGTATTTAACCGTAAGGTTAATTAGCTTTTTGATTAAATGAAAGGGGTGTGAGTGTGGGAAGTGTTTTTAAAGCTATTAGTGACCCAACTAGACGAGAAATTTTGAAACTATTGAATGAGAAAGATTTAAGTGCTGGAGAAATAGCGGAACATTTTGACATATCGAAACCTGCTTTAACAAAACATCTGAATATCTTACGAGAAGCAGAGTTAGTTAGTTCAGAAAAGCAAGGAAACTTTGTCATTTATTCAATCAATGTAACAGTACTTCAACAAGCATTGTCTGGATTTATGTCTATTTTTGGAAAAAAGGAGTGATTTAGAAATGAAGAAATCAATTTTTATTTTAGATATATGTATATTTGGGTTATCTATCACAGCACTTCTGATCGCCTTTTTCAAAAATTTAAGCAATGTTAATTTCCTTATAGGAGCAGGTTTGATTAGTTTAATGGGTGTTGCGCAAACGAGAATGGCAGTTATTACAAATTTATCTAAAGATAATCCAAAAGTGAAAACAATGCGTCGTATGAATAGATTGACGGTAATATTGGCAGTTGCACTATATTTTGTTCCGCTAATAGATAATGATTTCATCGTCAACATTCCAACATCATTTATTTTTGTGGTTACCATTATGCTTTTTACTGGAAATGTTTCAACAAAACTTCCTTTAAATAAGTATATGGGATTACGATTACCTTGGACAACGACAGATGAAAAGACATGGAAAATTGCGAATAGATTATTAGGATATATTACATTTCCATTAGTTTTCATTATGTTGATTTTATATTTTATAACAGAGCAATCAGAGTTGGTTTTGTTCATTGGGCTTGTTATTTGGGTTGGAATTCCTACAATTTATTCTTTTATCAAACAAAAAAAAACAAATTAGGAGAGTGAACTATGATTAAAAAAATATTAAAAGATGTCTTAGGAGAAAATTTTACTGAGAATAATGAAAAGTATGCTAAAATCAATTTTATTATTGTTATTCTTATGTTTTTGGTTTCCGCAATTATGTTATTTTTCTTACCGGAGAAGATAAATATTTTGCATAATGGAGATACCTATTATCCTATCCCTAGTATTTTGGGAATATGGCTTGTTCCTGTTATTTCTTTGGTACTGAATTTTACTTTTATCAAGCAAAAAAAGTTATCATCATTAAATAGTATTATCATGGGATTACTTCTCATTGGAAGTACCATATATTATATTACTTTGATATAGTAAAGGATAAGACCAATGAAAAAAACACTTAACATCATTCTATTTGGAAGAAAAAAATCATATTTTGTCAAATGTACATTAACTTTAATTGGACTGTATCTAGGTGTTTTGTTTTGGTATTTTAATGTGGATTATCTAGGACAGCCAATACAAAATGCTTTAGTATTGGCTGTTTGTAGTTTGATTTGCATATCTGTTCTTGTAGCTTTGTATCGAATTCCAGAACAACTATGTGTAAATTCACAGATAGAAAAGTTACTATATTTTCCTGTTAATCCTACAAATATTATTTATATGGTTATAATTCGATTATTTAAAATACAAATATTGTCATTTATCTGCTGTTTTTTATCAAGTATATATTTTTTTAAGTGGAATATTTTACCGTTAATTTTAACTACCATATTATGTGCTTTGATATTGATAATAATTGATTTATTTATCTTTTCAATTTCTATTGTTATATCGACAGTTAGTGAAAAATATTGCGGATATATTTTACTTACTTTTCAATATGGTGGTTTTCTTTTTATAATGTGGGGGATTGCACGTTTACTTATATTTGCATTTGAAAAACCGCTGATGATAAATGGAATATACCATCTTTTTGAAAATAATTATTTGATAAGTGTTCTTATTTTTATAATGATTATATTTCTGAGTTATATATATACTATCAAAATAAGTGCATCATATTTTCTTAGGTGTTACCATTATTTAAATTGTTTTACCAAACCTAGATTTCATGAAAATATATCTAAGTATTTTAACAAAAATCCATATATTTTGAATGAATGGTGTCGAGTTTCAAGAAATAAGGAATTACTTTTTTACTCTAATTTAAAAAGTGTGATAACTGTGTATCTTTTGGTAAATCTTTTTTCAAAAAGAATATCTGGAAGTTATATAGAAATTCAAAGTGTACTAAAAATTCTTGTAATGGTATTATGCTGTGCTATGAATACAATTTCCAGCACATCATATACCAGTGATAAAAATATCTCATATTATAACCTATTTCCAGTCAAAAACAGTAGGATATTCTTTTCTAAGGTATTGATAAGCTCTGTTTTGAATGAAATTGTCATCATTTGTGCATGGATTGTTTGCAGTATTGGTAAAAATGGGCTATTTTTTGATATATCTTTATTGCTGTATGGTACATTTACGAATATACTTTGCTCTTTTATGGGAGTGTACTTTGACTATAAAATGCCCAGAACTGAAATCACACCTAATACATTATTACATGGGAATATGAGCAAGATATTTGTTTTAGTCATGATTGTGGCTTTAACAATTTTAGAAATGTATTTTTGGAAAAAATTTTCCTTTGTTAAATTTTCTATTGGATTATCAATGATGAATATCTTGATTTTATTATTGATAGGTGTGGTTATGTATATGAAAAGAGGTCTTTCAGATGATAGAAATAAATAATTTAAGTAAGTCTTATGGTATAAATAAAATTTTTGAAAATGAGAGCATTACTTTAACTAATTCCTGTATATATGCTTTAGTAGGGGTAAATGGTATTGGAAAATCGACTTTTTTAAATTCGATTATCCAACCTAGCACATTGGATAAAGGAAGTGTAAAAATAGATGATATTCCTTCTACCGATTTTACAGCAAAATATCACTATGCTTTTGTTCCAGATACAAAGGATATGTTTTTAAATTTGACTGGAAAAGAATATTTACAATTTGTTAGTGAACTTTATAATCAAAAAGAAAAGTTTGATGAACTGCTTGCTATCTATATACCAAAATTGAAGTTGGAAAATTCATTAGAACAAACTATTTCCAGTTATTCTCTTGGAATGAAACAAAAAATATATCTTGCAGGAGCTTTCATGTCAAATGCTCAAAACATTATTTTGGACGAACCGTTTAATGCGATTGACCCAGAAAGTACTTCCATTATCAAAAAAATATTATTTGATTTAAAAGATACTGGAAAAATGATTTTATTTTCTGTTCATAATTTAGATTTAGTATCAAATTTCTGTGATAAAATTATTTTTATAGATAACAGACATAGCATTTTTGAGTGTAACAACCCACAAAACTTTGATGTATTAGAAAAAATATTTTTTGACAAATGTGTAATAAAAAAATAAATTTAATGACTTAGTGCTAGAATACTGGGAGAATTTTATGAAATGAATGAGAAAGAACTAACTTCTAGTTTTAAGGCTCTCTCTTGCGAAACTAGAAGAAAAATTATTTACCTTTTAAAAAGTAAATGCTTATGTGCCGGAGATATAGCCAAACATTTTGAACTCACTGGAGCTACTATTTCACATCACTTAAAAGCATTAGCAGAGGGAAATTTGATAACATCTAAAAAAGTGGGTTTAGAGATATACTATTCTCTCAACATTGAAAAATATAATGTATTGAGTAGGTGGTTTCAATTTCTGAATGATATGGAAAATTTCAAAGAGAAAGGGATAAAATGAACACTCCAAAATATCTAGAAATTGCAGAATTGCTTAGAATAGATATATTTGTAAAACATGCAAAAGAAAATCGACTAATTCCCGGTATCAGAAGATACGCTCAGATTTACAATGTCAATCCAAAGATTGGATTATTCTGATGTGGAATTTGAAAATATGATAACAGAAGAAGTTATAAAAAGGTAGGTGTTCTATTATGATTGGACTTAAAAAACGAGATATAAAAAGGCGTTAAAGTTTGAAATCAAATGAAGTAATCAACGGAATAAACAAAGAAAATATAGGGAGATGCACAGTTATTTGTGCTATCTCCCTTAGTCGTTTTATCATCATATCAAGGCTCATTCAATCGTGGTAAATCTGTGGTAAAAGGAGTATTTCCTATACCTCAAAATGTTTAAAAGTGTAGTGTTTATGCAGATAATCTAAAATTAAATATAAAATTTGTAAAAAATTTACATCAAAAGTGAAAAAAAATTACACATAATATTGACGAGGGTTTAATAAGTATTATAAAATAAGTAATAAGGAGGATTTGACTATGCTTACAAAAATGTATTTGACTAATTTTTTATCCTTTGTTGACAGAACAGAATTTGATTTTACCGCTTCAAAATATTCGATTCTTGAAGAGACTAATGTGTATGAAGGGATTTTAAAGGGTGCATTGTTTGCAGGGGCGAATGCTGCCGGAAAGTCCAATGCACTGAGGGGGATTTCTTTTCTCATTAATTTGATAAATGGCGAAGGTGCGAGATTTAATGATTACCGCTGCATCTTTACAAGTAATCCTATTGTGACTGTAGAGTACGAATTCAGATTTAATGTAAAAACTTTATTTTATAAAATTGAGTGTAATGTAAAAAACGGAAGCATCTCGGAGGAAGTATTGATTGACAGCATTTCGGTTCTTAAAAGAAACGGAAATGCTGGAGAATTAAGAATTGGAGAGAGTATAACTATTGATGATAAGCTTGATGCGAACACTTTGTTTTTGCGAACAGCCTCGTTTAATACAGGAAGATTTCCGCAGGAGCCTACGCTCAGGGCACTGATGGAATATCTGCAAAATTCATATGTCATTGACGGAGACCATAAAGCTGTTCTTTTTGGGGACACAATAAGTAAATATGCCGAGGAGAATGGTGTAGAAAACATAAACAAATATCTTGAAGATTTTCATTATGACTTTGTTGTTGAGTATGGCTCTGAGAGTGAAGGTGCAGGCGTTAAGGTGTCGGTGGGTTCGGATAATAAGACGGTCTTTTTAAAACGAAAAAGCTTTCCTATACCGAATGCAATTGTCAAAGAGTCACAGGGAAATCAGGTGTTTGCCGATATGCTGCCCGACTTAATATGCGTTATTGAAAAGCCGGGAATGTTCGTGATTGATGAGTTCGGAAACAGCCTGCACAACAGACTGGCAGAGAGAATAATAAAGTTTTTCATGGAAAAGGCTTCAAATTCACAGATGTTTGTTACCTCACATGACACCAATCTGTTTTCCAATTCCATTTTTAGACCGGATCAAATTAATCTTTTGACATTTATGGATGCCAAAGGAAGCTGCGTAAAAAGAATTTCGCAGTTTAAACCAAGAGAAGCACAGAATGTTGAGAAGATGTATTTAGGAGGAATGTTTGAGGGACTGCCATCGTATGAAGAAGTACAGGATAGATAAGTCATATATTGAAGCAAATCTACAATGAGTGAAGAAAAACAGTTACAACTGCTTGTCGCAAATGGTATGTTGATAAAATGTTAAATTATCGTAAATGATACAGTGCAAGTAGGCTTTAAAAAAGCGGAGTAGGCTGAAAGATCAAATTGATATTAGTTGATTGTTTGTTTATATGTATAAAGGAAAGGGACGGAGAATCTCATATGTCAGATTTATTTGATTTATCAAAATTTGATAAATATAAAGAAGATAACTGCCGAGAAGTGAAAAAGGCAGAAGGTGGATTGCCTATAGCATTATGGGAGTCATATTCATAATTTGCTAATTCTAATGGTGGAGTAATTATCCTTGGCGTAGGTGAACGTCAAGATGGAACTTGGTATACTACCGGTTTGAAGAATGCAGATAAACTAAAGAGAAATTTCTGGAATACAATTCATGACACCAAGAAGGTAAGTATTAATTTGTTATCAGATAAGATTGAGGATAAGAACTATGACGCAGAACTGATTGTGCGAGGCATTCCGTGTGAGCGGATACGGCATTATGGGTTGGCTTTTGAGGGGAAAAAGGTGCTTATAATGGAATAAGTGGTGATATGACAAGTAAAATCGTGAACTATCCGGTTTTACTTGTTTTTTGTTTGCGAAATTCAATTATGATAAAAGTATCGTATCTAGATTAACTTTTATTACATACCAGAATAATATTTTTTGTGAAAAAAACTTGCATAAAAAATATGTAGATGATATAATAATACTAAGGAAAGAAGTTGAGCTGGAGGAATGAATTATGATTATAGAAGTAAGGGCGAAAAATTGCTATGTATTTGGGGAAAATATAACTTTTTCCATGAAAGCGGACATGCGGAACAAGAGGTTTGGAGCTAATGTTCATAAGGAAAACAATTTTAACGTGCTTAAGACAGTGGGGATTTATGGCCCGAACAATGCCGGAAAAACATGTCTGATTAAGTGTATAAGGGCGATAAAGTATGTGCTTTTGAACAAGAAAAATGGATTGATGCCTAATATATTCACTGATAGCAAGATATGTGAATTGGGCGTGACCTTTATGTTATCGGGGAGAAAGTTTTCGTATGATTTTAAATATGACGTCGATAAAGAAATATATATATATGAATCATTTTCAGAGGTATTTAAAGACCGGTATAATAATGAAAAAGAAGTATGCTGGTTGAAAAAGGATAGTGAAAATGATATATACGAGTGCGCTGATGAGGACTTACAGATGATGATTCCTGTTATGTCAAAGGGGAATCTGTTATGTTATTTAATAGACACAAGTAAGTTTGAACATCTGGATGAGATGAAAAATATCCTCATTGAATTTGCAGAGAAGATAGATATTATCAATATGAACGATATACCTATGCAGCATACTATTGAGCTTATGAAAAATAAGAATCAGGTTCAGAAGAAGATTGTTGAATTTATAAAAAATGCAGACTTGTATATGGATAATTTTGAGTATGTTGATATGGAAAAAATTAAGTTTAAGGCATTGGATTCAGATGAAAAGCCGGAGGAAAAAGTGCTTGATATTCCGGACAATGTTATGGACCAGATTAGATTGGTTTCCACATATAAAGGAGTTCACGTTCCAAGTATGCTGTTTGATTCCACCGGTACCAAGAAAATTGCCGCAATAGCGAGCTATGTTATTGAAGCATTGGAGCATGGCAGAATCCTTGTTGTGGATGAGTTGGACAGCAGTATTCATTTCAAGCTTACACGAGCCATTGTGGCAATGTTTAATAACGAACTTAACACGAATGCACAGATGATATTTACGGTGCATGATATAAACCTTATGGATTGCAAGAGAATGTTCCGTAAGGAGCAGATATGGTTCGTTCATAAGGATGAGGAGAGTGTATATGTGTACTCACTGGCAGACTTTACAGCACAGCAGGGGGTGAGGGATACATCCGATATTATGGAAAAATACAGAAAGGGCGCATTGGGGGCTCTGCCAGACCCTGAGCTGATTAACTCTCTGCTAAGCATAAAAGGTGATGTAGGCGTAAAGGGGGATGATATGAATGGCAAATAGACTCCCTAAGCTGGTAGATAAACGGAAAATCTGTATTATTTGTGAGGGCAATGAAGAATATGCATATCTCAACCGTTTAAGGGATTTGAAGGTGTGGGATGAGCAATATGACATATCGTTAGTCAATGCCGAAGGAAACGGAAATATACCGGCAAGATATCAGGATCGTTATCAGAATGGTTCAGATGATATTGTGCTTGTGTTTTGTGATACGGAAAAGAAACCACATGAGCAATATGAGGATATAAAGAAAAAAATTAATAATTTTCATGGTGTGGACAATGCGGCAGAAAATGTGATTATCTTTGGCAATCCTTGCACTATGCAGATTGTATCGAAGCATTGGACTGATAAAGATTTGAAATCACCGGCAAAACCTGTGAATGCTCCGTTGATAAAGGAATATACCGACGTAGACAATTATAAGGGCAGAGCAGACCAGATTGAAGCTGTTATGGCTCATGTTACTGTTGGAAATTATACAGACATGAGCCGAAGAGTTGATAAATTGAGCCATGATGATTCTGTTACAGGAAGCAGCAATTTTGGTAAATTTATAAAACACTTTGAGAGCGGAAATGATGAGTGGATTGAAAATATCAATAGCATTTTATAATTAAAAACGCTTATTTCTTCTTCCTATACTGATTCGGACTGAACCCCGTAATCTCCTTGAACTGTCGGTTAAAGTGTTCCACATTCTCATAGCCGCAGCTCTCTGCGATGTGCGCGACAGAGTCGGGCGTCATGGTGAGCAGGTAGCAGGCACGCTCAATGCGGCTTCTTATTATATCCTGAATTACCGGGATGCCGAACAGCTCCTTATAAATATGTTGGAAATATGATACACTCAGGGAGGCATCTTCAGCCAGCTCACTCACCGTCTTTTTTGGCGAGTGCTGGCTGTATATGCTGTTTCTTATTTCATGGAAAAGCGGTCTGTGAACCTTCAGCTTGTCAGAAAGCTGTGTCTCAAGATGGTAGGCATCGCTATATTTGTACAGTATGGTTCTAAGCTTCGCGTCAAGAATCTCCTCATGGTGTGAGCCGGTCTGGTGGAACTCCTGCCTTAGGTCGCGGATGAGCTGGCTTAGCTCCGTGTAGTCGGACAGAAGCGTGAGTCGGTTGAACGGGACGTCGAGGCTTAGCATGAAATCACTTATTGAATTATCTATATAATTATCTGCATTGCCGGCGGTAGCAGCATTACTGTTGCTTGAGTTGTCTGTGTTGGCATTTGAACTATCATCGGAAGAATTTCTATTTATATCCTTGCGGATATTGTCATTCGAATCCTTGCATGTATTCTTATTTTTGAATGTAGTCTTATCCTTTCGTGTATTCTCATTCTTGCATGTATTCTCATCTGGAACATCGTCAAAGTTTATCCAGTCATTCACATATTCATTGTCATTGTAGTAATAAATAGGCGCATCCTTTGTGTATATTATAAAAGCGGGCGTGTTCACGTACTGTCTTATCAGACCGGGGTGTCTTGCGTTTCTGTCAAATGGCAGGTTGCCCTTTAGAAGCTCATCGGCTGTTGTCTTATTTTCATGCTCACCGCAGCAATATTGCCGGTATATGGTTTCCTCAGGAAATTCAAAGTACGCGTCACTTTTTACAAGGAGCATGAGATAATGCCCCATTCCGCCGGGACGTTCCATATTGATTCCATCAGGATGGGTGTTGTTATAGCCCATATAGCGTATTTTTAACATGATGTATATTCCTCCATAAATATAGTTGATATGTGCGCTTGCGATAACCGGACGTTGTGCAATTTTACCGGCAAATTCACGTTTCACAATTACCTTACCTGTGCAGTTAATAATAGAACACACAGAAAATATTTATCAAGATATCGTATGCGTCTAAGAATATAGAATACAGATGCTTCTAAATATACCCTTATAGGTCGGCGAAATAAGCATTCGAAAATGTATTTTGGGTATAAATAACTAAATACAATAAAAATACCCCAAAATAGTTTAAAATTAGTTCCTTTATGGGTATGGAATTAAAAAATGTAAAAAAAATACCCAAAACAGAGAATAAGTACATAAAAAATAGTCTTAATGTGGGTATAGAATGAAACTCTCTCTCTTTTATACCCACATATAGTGAAGTTCACGATGAAGTCCGTATAGTCTGCTTCAAAAAGTGAAAAGCAGAAAAAATCAATTTTTTAACAGTATACATCATTGAGATTTGTTTGAAAAGTCATTATATTAGGTTGTACCTAAAGAGAACATATGTTGCTGTTGTGAGGTGTATATGGAATGTCCATATAAATATTTACATGAAGCATATATGAAAACGACTGCATTAGCAGCGAGTTTGGAGGACTTAAGAAAATGACGGCAATGAAATGGTTTTATTCGTACTTTAAAAAGTACCAGTGGAGAATGATTATCGGACTTGTCATGGTCACGATTACCTCCGTGCTTGCCATCGTAAATCCCAGGATAACTGGATTTATAGTGGATGACATCATAGGGGACGGAAGCAATATAAGGCTTGACCTGCTTCCGAGATTCCTGCTTCTTATGATAGGCGTTACGCTGCTAAGGGCGGGACTGAGATTTATATTTTTATGGAATTTTGAGAACTGTTCACAGGGACTTCTCTACGATATGAGGGACGATGTGTACCGCAATCTGCTTGCAAAGGATTTCGCGTTCTATAACAGCCACAGGACTGGCGATCTGATGTCGAGGCAGACAGGAGATATGATGGCGATACGTCATTTTATGTCGTATGTGTGCTATTCAACCTATGAATGTATACTGCTGTTTTCGATATCGCTGTTTATGATGTTCACTGTCGACTGGAGAATTGCACTTGCCATGCTGGCGGTGCTTCCTTTTACACTCATCAACACGATAATCCAGTCTAAGAATGTAAAGCCTAAGTTCGGCAATGTAAGGGAGCGTTTTTCAAGCCTCAATACATTTGCGCAGGAGAATATCAGCGGTAACAGAGTGGTCAAGGCATTTGCCAAGGAGGGCTATGAGATTTCAAAGTTCGACACGGAGAACACGGAGTACAGGGATTCGGAGCTTGCGGCATCAAAGATATGGGTGCGCCATGTGCCGATATTTGAGCTTCTTGCCAATCTCCTCACCTTTGTGCTTATGCTTGCGGGTGGTCTTATGGTTATAAACGGACAGATGACTCTTGGAAATATGGCGATGATTAATGGATATCTGTGGATGCTTGATGCACCTCTTCGTATGGCGGGCTGGCTGGTAAATGACTGGCACCGTTTTACAACATCGGTTGAGAAGATATATGCGACAATCGAGGTGGAGCCTGAGATAAAGAATCCTGTGACAGGACCGGTTGACGAGAATGTGAAGAAGCCGGAGGGCAGCGTTGAATTTAAAAATGTGTCATATAGTATTGATGGTGAACAGATACTTAAAAATATCAATTTCAAGGTTAAACCGGGCCAGAAGGTCGGAATTATCGGTGCGACCGGAGCAGGAAAGACATCGCTAATCAACCTTATGTGCCGCTTCTATGATGCTGACAGCGGCGAGGTGTTAGTCGGCGGCAGGAATGTCAAGGACATGGATTTAAGAGTATTGAGGCAGAGCATAGGAATGGCTATGCAGGACGTATTCCTCTTTTCGGACACAATCGAGGGAAATATAGCTTATGCGAAGCCGGACTGTCCTTTTGAGAGAGTTGAGTGGGCGGCAAAGATTGCGGATGCACATGATTTTATCATGCAGATGCCTGAGGGCTACGACACGATAGTGGGTGAACGAGGCGTCGGACTGTCCGGTGGACAGAAGCAGCGAATATCACTTGCCAGGGCGCTCCTTAAGGAGCCGTCAATCCTTGTGCTTGACGATACAACCTCCGCCGTGGATATGGAGACGGAATCGCAGATTCAGGATGCGCTTGCAAGGATAGAGTATGAGACCGTGTTTATAATTGCACACCGTATTTCATCAATAAAAGATGCTGATGTGATTATAGTTCTCTCAGATGGTGAAATAGCTGAGATGGGCAATCATGATGAGCTTATACAGAAGAAGGGCTATTATTATACGGTATTCATGCACCAGTATGGGGAGCATGACGCGGCGTAGTCTCCCGGATATCAGGTTTTGTCAGGAAGAAAATGATTGTTTTGCCGGCGGTTGTAAAACTGTGAATTTTTCAATGTATTTACGGTAAGCTGCCTGAAAAAGATGTGGTGTAAAATATAAGCGTGACAGCTTGTTTTTTACCTGGAAATGAGGATAAATATGGCAAGGAATAAATACGATATAGATGAGACTTTGGAGAGTAAATTTGATTTAAACCAGTTAAAACGTCTTGGAAAATATGTTGGCAATTATAAAAAGACCTTGATTACAGTTATAGTGCTCATGCTTATCTCAAGCGCACTTTCAATGCTCAATCCTCTATTTTTGAAGGATGTAATGGACACGATTGAGCAGTGCGCGATTCATGGCACGATGAGCAAAGCAGCGGCTTCACAGAGAGTCATCGTTGCGAGCTGTCTGATGCTTGCCGTGACGGTAATAGTTGTGCTCATACTCAGATTCAAGATTAAAATGATGGCTGAGGTCGGGCAGGGCGTCATCCATGCACTGCGCCGTGATTTGTTTGTGCATTTGCAGGAGTTGCCGTTTTCATATTACGATGATAAGCCGCATGGCAAGATTCAGGTGCGTGTGGTCAACTATGTAAATAACTTAAGTGACCTGCTCTCAAACGGTATTGTAAACACTATAACGGATATGTGCAGTCTTATATTCATTATAATTTTCATGTTAATGTTGAATGTGCAGTTCACACTTGTGTGTCTGTGCGGATTGCCGATTCTGGCTGCGCTTGTGTGGATAATCAAGAAAAAACAGAGAAGAGCCTGGCAGATACAGTCTAATAAGCAGTCAAACCTGAATGCCTACATAGCGGAGAGCATCAACGGTATCCGTGTCACACAGTCATTTGTCCGCGAGGACGTCAACACGGATATATTTAACAGACTTAACATGGAGTCAAAAAAATCATGGCTGAATGCGGTCAAGTATAACTTTCTCCTAAACCCGGTGGTTGAGACAATCACGGTTGTGACAACGGCAATCATATATGTTCTGGGTGTCGCGTGGATTACGGACGGCTATGTGGCTATGACAGTCGGTACACTTGTTGCATTTACCGGCTACATCTCAAGATTCTGGGCGCCGATTACCACACTTGCGAACTTCTATAACAGTGTGCTCACCGCGGTTTCATATCTTGAGAGAATATTTGAGACGATAGATGAACCGGTCAAGGTTAAGGATGTGCCGGATGCGAAGCCTATGCCTGAGATTAAGGGAGAGGTTGAGTTTAAGAATGTCTGCTTCGCATACGATGACGGTGTGCCTGTCCTTAAGAATGTAAGCTTCAAGGCGGGAGTCGGAGAGAGCTATGCGATAGTAGGTCCTACGGGCGCCGGTAAGACAACCATAGTCAACCTCATCAGCCGTTTTTACAATCTCACCTCAGGACAGGTGCTTATCGACGGAATAGATATCAGCAGGGTGACAATCAAATCCCTCAGAACCCAGATGGGTGTGATGATGCAGGACAGCTTCATATTCGCGGGAACGATTATGGACAATATCCGCTACGGCAATATGGAGGCGAGCGATGAGGATGTCATAAAGGCGGCTAAGACCGTGTGCGCCCACGACTTTATCATGGGGCTGGAGAATGGCTACTACACCGAGGTTAATGAGCGCGGAAGCCGTCTGTCGGCAGGGCAGAGGCAGCTTATCTCATTTGCGCGCGCTGTTTTGGCAGACCCTAAGATTCTCATACTTGATGAGGCAACCTCAAGTATCGACACTGAGACGGAGATACTTCTGCAGAAGGGACTTAACGAGCTGTTAAAGGGAAGAACATCCTTCATTATCGCCCATCGTCTCTCAACAATCAAAAATTCGTCATGTATTATGTATGTCGACCATGGCGAGATTGTCGAGATGGGAAGCCACGACGAGCTTATGAAAAATAAGGACGGAATGTATTACAAGCTTTATATGTCGCAGTATGATTTCCTGAATAAGAAATAATTGAACAGAAAATAATTAAATAGGAAATAATTAAATAGGAAATAATTAAATAGCCGTGGCTGTGGATGTAAAAAAAAGATTTGTGTAGTTTAGTGCGATTTGCGGCAGAAAATATGAGTAATTTAGTGTGAAAATTTACATAGAAGCAGTTGAATTTTACATGAACAGCATATAAGAAACCACCGCTTTGCAGAAGTTTATTACACATCAGTTATGATGTAGCCGTAATATCTTATCCGCAAAGAGGTGGTTCCTTGTTTTTGGCGGGTCACAATGTCAAAAATCCTCACGCAGGCAAGCTTGCATCGGACTTCTGACCTTTTGACCCTGATATCTTGAATATTGCATTATTCTATTTCATGTATCTATCGAGGGATTGAATGCATAGAAGTTCTTTGCGTCAAGTCCCTCCCGCGTGATGTTGAGCGCTTCACCGAAGCGCTGGAAGTGAACAATCTCCCTCGCTCTCAAAAAGCGTAGCGGCTCAACAATGTCCGGTTCACTTATCAGTCTCAACAGGTTATCATATACGCTTCTTGCTTTTTGCTCGGCAGCTAAATCCTCCATAAGATCTGTTATAGGGTCACCCTTTACCTGAAATTCACATGCATTGAAGGGGATTCCGCCAGCTGCCTGCGGCCAGACACCAAGCGTATGGTCGACATAGTATGGTGCAAAACCTGATTTCTCTATCTCCTCAGGTGTGAGGTCGCGTGTGAGCTGGTGAACCATGGCACCGACTATCTCAAGATGCGCCAATTCCTCCGTGCCGACATCGGTAAGCACTCCCGCTACGCGTCTGTCTTTCATCGAATATCTCTGCGACAGATATCTAAAAGATGCTCCGGCTTCGCCGTCCGGACCGCCATATTGGCTTATAATAAGCTGCGCCAGCTTAGGATTAGGTTCCTTGATGTGCACAGGAAATTCCAGTTTTTTCTCATAAATCCACATTAATTATACGCCTCCATTTCCCAAGGCCATGGAAGCTGCTGCCACGGCCAGCAAGTATCTGAGCTTACACTGTAGAATGTGAGCGGGCCATAGAGACGCTCGTATTCGGCTGCATGTTTTTCGTATGAAGCGCGATGCTTTTGAAACGCATTAAGCGCCTGAACGCAGTCCGGATGAGTGTCAAGGTACAAGCCAAGGTCAATCATCATGAACTCACACTCATGAATTTTTCTAAACAGGGCATTCCTGTCATTGCATGTTTCGTTCATCGACATCTGCCTCCTCTCGTAAACGGTTTAAAAAGCGAAGGAAAGGCAGTGCCAATCATAAATGCTTTTGATTCCTCGAATAATTCCTCGAATGCCTGAAATGGTACATACGCCATTGCGACAGGGCAGTATGGTGAAGGCATTACACATGACTGTGCAACACCATCTGCAGGTGTTATGCGTGGCTGCATCATACACTTTTTTTCAGCAGCATTAGGCATATCCTGATGTGGCGTATCGGCATTTTGATTACAGCATGGCTGTGCTGAAGCTGTATTTCGACCGTATCCGGAGTTGCTCTGCCTGTTCTGTGCCTGATTCGGACAGGTCATCATAGGCTGACGCTGCACCATGCGGTGATTGCCATTATAATAAGCCATATATGACTCCTTTTGCATATTTTATATAAATATAATATGAAGAAACCAAATATTTGTGAAAGCAGATGTTTGTTCTAAAATTATGTCGAAAAATGCAATATAAGCTTGTAATATAGATACAAAAAATGGTAATATGTAACATATTAAATGTGCTGTTTTTGACTTATGAAAAATTAAGCACAATGTATTTTGTATTTATGAAGGTATGGAGGAGCAGTATGGAAAACAAAAAATTTGACGGATTGAAGCTGTCGAATAGGACCAGTATGATAGCATACAGCATAATGAATATTATTCTTGTTGTATGTTATCTTGTTGAGGTACTCAAGAAAAGCAGAAGCATGGGATATTTTGCCGTGTTCTGTATCTTTGCACTGGTGCCTTATGTATTATGTCTGGCAATGTATTTAAAGGACAAGGGTACGGAATATTTAAAATATGCTATATCGGGCGGGTATGTAATATTTTACCTGTTTATAATTTTTACTACGGTATCGCCGGTTGCGTATGTGTATGCGTTTCTTATCGCTGTCATTCTTATCTCTTACAATGATATTAAGGTTGCGGCATGTTTTATGGGAACGGTATCGCTTGGAAATATTATTCAGGTTGCTTACAGCGCCCTGTCAGGACAGCTGGATACGTCGCAGCTTGCAAATGTTGAGATCAGGGTTGCATCGGTTCTGCTTTTTACAGGTTATCTTCTCATGGCGACTTATGTATCTAAGAAATGCAGCGATACCCAGCTTGAGCAGGTTGAGGAGGAGAAGGAGCATAATGCGGCTCTTATGGGTGAGATTCTTGAGGTGGCAGAGAAGATTACCGATGACATCAATACTGTATCCGGCAAGGTTGATATATTAGAGACTACAGCCAATAAGACCAAGGATTCGATGGGCGAGGTGGCAGCAGGAACGAACGAGACAGTTCGATCCATTCAGGTACAGCTCGAAAAGACAGAACAGATTCAGGATACGATTAATAGTGTTGAGGAAGCTTCGGGAATGATTGTGGATAATGTAAATGAGACTAAGTCGGAGCTTGATTTATCGAAGAAAAATATGGATGAGCTTTTAAGATGTGTAAAGGTGTCAAATGATGCCAATGCCAATGTATCCAGGGAGCTTCTGCAGCTTCGTGAGCATACAGGTAAGATGCAGTCAATAATAGATATGATTAACAGCATTGCTTCACAGACAAGTCTTCTTGCACTTAATGCAAGCATTGAGGCGGCAAGGGCAGGGGACGCAGGTCGTGGTTTTGCGGTGGTTGCCTCTGAGATTTCCAATCTTGCCGATCAGACGCAGGGAGCTACAGGTAATATAACAGAGCTCATTGACAGTATTTCAACAGAGCTTTCGGATGTTGTAAATGTTATTGAGGATATGATAAAGGTATCCGGAAATCAGAATCACGCAGCAGACGAGACTGTTAAGAGCTTTGTGAAGATTGCACAGAAGAATGACATGGTGTATGATGAGGCAGGAAGACTCAGTGAGCTTGTACGCGAGTTAAATGATGCCAACCAGATTATAGTAGAAGGAATACACACGATTTCAGGTGTGACCGAGGAGGTTACGGCTCATTCCACGGAGACTCTTAAGGTGAGCGAGGACAATAGTGCTATTACCAAGGATGTCGGAAGCACCATTACAGGACTTAAGGAGCTTGCAGAACAGTTAAAAGGACTGAAAAAATAAAAAAATGCTGGATTTTTTTGTTCAGATGTGATATGATAATTAAGGCTGTTGCAGAGGAAATTTTGCAACAGTGTGCAGGATTAGTACATCGGTAGTATATCAGCTTCCCAAGCTGAGGAGGCGGGTTCGATTCCCGTATCCTGCTCTGTAAAAAGACGCATGAAGCTTTATGGTTCGAGGCTTTATGCGTTTTTTGTTTTTTCTAAGACATTATTCTTCCGATGCCGTTTTATTCCGGAATGTATCAGTGTGGGGCATTTGGATAGCCTGGATTATAATGATTTTACGTTTTGTACTTATTCTGTTCATAATTATATGCTACAATTTCTTAAAAAGCGCGTGGACATTATTGCAACTATATAAGGAAGAATACATAGGAGATGGAGAGGGCTATGAATAACAATAATATTTTATTTTTTCTCACACCGAAGTGTGATGTGGTATATGTGTATGAGGATGCGAATATAAGGCAGGTGCTGGAGAAGATACGTTACCATAAGTATACAGCGATGCCTATTATCAGCAAGCATGGCAAGTATGTGGGAACAATAACGGAGGGTGATCTGCTCTGGAAGATGGCTGATGAGAATATTTCTACCTTTGAGGAAGCGGAGGAGATACCGATTTCAGATATTCACAGGCGTGTGAACAACCGTCCGGTGAATGCTGAGGCACACATGGAAAGTCTGATTGATCTTGCAATCAAGCAGAATTTCGTGCCGGTTGTTGATGATGACAATGTTTTTATAGGAATTGTGACAAGGAAGGATATTATTCAGTATCTCTACAAAAACTATGATAAACAGGCAATGTGAAATGCAAAAAGTAAAATTCGCAGGGTAAGAATGTGCGGAGCAGGCTGACGATAATTGATTATGGGTTATGTATAATCAGAAATTTTGGAATAAAAATTTTTAAAATTTTTTTTAGAAAAGTGCAACCTAATAAAAAATAAGCTGTGTATATAGGCAGGATGATAAAAACGGAGGAGGAAATGCAGGACAAGGCTATCGTGGAGCTTTTTCTGGAGCGCAATGAACGCGCAATCAGGGAAGCCTCGGAAAAATATAATCATTATTGCATGCATATTTCGATGAATATACTTGATAATATTGAGGATAGCGAGGAGTGCGTTAACGATGCACTGCTTGGGGCATGGAAATCAATACCTCCGCATCATCCGGAAAATCTGGCAGCATTTCTTGGAAAGCTGACCAGAAATGCGGCAATTAACAAGTACAATGCCAGACATGCAGATAAGAGGGCGGCAGGGGAATATGCTGTGTCAATTCATGAACTGGATGAGTGTATACCGGACATGAAGGACGTAGAGAGCCATGCTGACGCGGTTCATCTTGAACAGGTGATTGATGAATTCTTAAGAGGTCAGAAACCGGAGAATAGGAATATTTTCTTGCTCAGGTATTACTATAGCTGTCCGGTTTCCGATATCTCTAAGAGAATGGGAATCAGTGAGGGAACGATTAAGTCAACGCTGTCGAGAATCAGGCGCCGCCTCAAGGATTATCTGAAGAAGGAGGGGGTATGGTGAAGAAAGGAGAGATACTTTCGCAGGCTTTATCCGGTGTCAGCGACGATCTCTTAGACGGAGCAAGGGAGCTTTTTGAAAAGAGTGAGGACGATGTAATTAAGACACAGGAATTATTCCGCAGGAAGAAGCAGGCTGTGAGAAAAAAAATGATATATGCCATGTCCGCTGTGGCTGCGGCATGCATTTTAATTGTACTTGGAAGAGGCATTACGGTATTGTCAGGAAAGGGTCAGATACCGGAGGTATATTACGACGGAGTCATGCTTGATGAAAGAGGTGTGACAGCCCAGGTGCAGAATGAACCTGCGGTTGTTTCATATTCTCTTGAAAGAAGTGCCGTTTTGGAGGAGTCCGGGTTTACACTTCATATTAAGGCGAGGGGAAGCTTTACAATAGAAGCATCCGGTGGTGAACTCATACCTTATGGGACAAGCGTAATGTCGGCGAGCGATGAGGCGGATATAGTCTGGGCAGTGCAGCCTGATGAGGAGGCATACCTTACAGTGAATGCGGGGACTTATTCTGTAAAGGTTTCAATGTGTTTCGATGAAGAAACAGGAGAGTGGAAGCTCAGGACACAGAAGGGGAATAATTAACAATTTTTTTATTAGGAGGAATTTAATTTTATGAGAAAGTTAGCTTTATTATCAGTTATGGCAGTGTCGGTTGTTGCACTCAGCGCATGTGGAAAGAAGGATAACAATGTAAATCCGGGTACAACAGAGTCAACATCACAGATTGAGACAACAACAGAGACAACAACAGAGACAACAACAGAGGCGACACAGGAGCCGTCTAAGGAGGCGGATGAGAGCGATGCGCAGGGAGCAGTTAAGCTTCTTGATGATATCTGGGCAGTTTACGGTGAGGATGACAAGTTCCCGGCAGCAGGTGGGGATTACAATCCGGATAATGCGAGAGATGACGCTGCGGGAAAATATGGTCTTGAGGACACTGCGGCAATAAACAATGCTTTTGGAATTGCTGAGGATGACGTTGCACTCATTGACGATGCGGCCTCCCTTGGTCATATGATGAATGCAAACACATTTACGGCAGGCGCTTTTCATGTGACTGACAAGGAGAATGTAGCTGCGATTGCAGAGCATCTTAAGGATGGAATTCTTGAAAAGCAGTGGATGTGCGGTTTCCCGGATGTTTTGGTTGTATATCAGGTAGATGATTATATTGTATCAGCTTATGGACTTACAGATATAATTGATACATTCTCAGCCAATCTCGCAGAGGTATATCCTGATGCAGTTGAGTTATATAAGGCAAATATTGAATAATCGGTAATTTTATGAGTGTTGTTTGTGTTACAGACGCCGCAGACAGCCGGCACTGTAAAGAAGCGTCTGTGAAATGAGGATTGGCATGATTTTTTCAAGTATTCCGTTTTTATATTGCTTCCTGCCTGCGGTGATACTGCTGTATTTTGCGGTACCGGGCAGAGGAAAAAATGTAGTGCTTTTATTGGCAAGCCTTGTATTTTACGCATGGGGAGAGTTAAGATATACTCTCCTCATGTTAGTTATGATAACACAGGGCTATGTATTTGGAAGACTTATAGACTCTAAAAGAAGGTGGTCAAAGGTTTTTTTGGCCACCTCTGTTGTAATAAGCCTTGGTGTGCTTGGATATTTCAAGTATGTAGGATTTTTCCTTGAATCCTTTGGAGCCGTGACAGGGCTTGCCGTTCCGGTTCTTAAGGTCACTCTGCCTATAGGCATCAGCTTTTATACTTTTCAGGTGATAAGCTATGTCATTGATGTGTACAGAAAAACGGTTGCGGCTCAGAGGAGCTATATAGATATGGCGATGTATATATCCATGTTTCCACAGCTCATAGCAGGTCCGATTGTGCGTTATTCGGATATTGAGGGGGAGCTGCACGTGAGAAAGCACAGCGCCGAAAAGACTGCCTGTGGAATAAGAAGATTTATAATAGGCTTATCAAAAAAGGTACTTATAGCTAACCAGTTAGGTGAGCTTATCGATGCCTACGCGGGGGCATCACAGCCTTCGGTGCTTTTTGTGTGGCTGTATGCAATTGCGTGTACACTTCAGATATATTTTGATTTTTCGGGCTACAGTGATATGGCGATAGGTCTTGGAAAGATATTTGGCTTCGATTTTCCGGAGAACTTCAACTATCCGTATATTTCAAAGAGCATTACGGAGTTCTGGAGAAGATGGCACATGTCCCTGGGAACATGGTTCCGCGACTATGTGTATATTCCGATGGGAGGAAACCGGGTGAAGAAGTGGAGATGGTTCCTGAACATTCTGGTTGTGTGGGCACTCACCGGCTTATGGCATGGAGCAGCATGGAATTTTGTCATCTGGGGGCTTTATATGGCATTTTTCCTCATCCTTGAGAAGCTCTTTCTGCTTCCGTTACTCAAAAAGAGCAGGGCAGCAGGGCATATATACACGATGTTACTGGTTATGATAAGCTTCGTCATATTCAGCGCTGCGACGATGTCCGATGCCGGAGCAGTCATTGCAGGGATGTTCGGGGCAGGAGGTCTTAGTGCTGTGTCTGCCGAGTCGCTCTACTACCTGAAGAGCTATGCCATAACACTTATTATTGCAATTGCAGGCTCACTGCCTGTGGTGAGAAATGTTTTTGCGGGACTTGAGGGCAGGATGAAGGACAATAAGGCGGTGAACGCTATTTTTACGATAGGTGAACCGGTTGTGCTTGCAGCACTGCTTATTCTGGTGACAGGCTATCTGGTGGACGGCTCCTTCAATCCGTTTTTATATTTCAGGTTTTAATATTAAATCTCTGAGAAATGGAGATAGATATGGAAAATAAATCAAATGGTTTAAAAAGATATTTGAATAAAAATATAATAGTGATTATTGTGACTGCGGCATGCATTTACGGATTGGCGCTGTGGAGCATTATTGAGCCGGATAATACGTATTCATACAGTGAGAGAAGGGGGCTTAAGACGTTCCCTAAGCTGTCTGTACAGACCTTGCAGTCCGGCAGATTTATGGAGGAGTTTGAGAAGTACACACTGGATCAATTCCCTATGCGTGACACCATGCGCACGTTTAAGGCGGTCGGCAATTATTATCTTTTTGGCAGGAAGGATAACAATGGGCTGTATATAGCAGATGGATACCTGTCAAAGCTTGAGTACCCGCTAAATGAAGCTTCGCTTGATTATGCTGCACTGTGCTTTGGTGAGGTTAACAGGAAATATCTTGAGGGTAAGGCAGGTGCCGTGTACGGTGTGATTGTACCGGACAAGAATTACTTTCTTGCGGATAAGAATGGCTATCCATCCATGGACTATGATGAGCTTTACAGTCTGATGAAGGATAAGCTTGATTTTATGCAGCTTATAGACGTCCGCGGCTTGTTAAGCTATGACGATTACTACCGCACTGACACTCATTGGAGACAGGAAAGGATAGTGGATGCTGCGAGGGAGATTGCTGATAAGATGGGGGTTACTCTGTCGGCTGAGTATGAGCTAAAGCAGTTGGCTGCGCCGTTCCGTGGGGTGTACTATGGGCAGGCGGCACTTCCGATTGCCACGGAGACATTGTATTATCTTGAAAATGAAGCGATAAAAAACAGTACGGTAACGGATTACGAGACAGGTAAGACAGGAGCTGTATACGATATGGAGAAGGCAGAGGGGAATGATCTCTATGAAATGTTCCTCTCCGGTCCAAGATCGCTCCTTGTCATTGACAATCCATCGGCGGATACGGACAAGGAGCTTATAATCTTCAGGGATTCGTTCGGGAGCAGCATAGCACCTCTTTTTATAGAGGCATATTCTAAGATAACGCTTGTGGATATCCGCTATATCTCACCGGCATACCTTGGACGATTTATAGAATTTGACGGGCAGGATGTGCTCTTTCTGTACAGCACACTTGTGTTAAATAACAGTGATACTATCATAAGATAGCCTACACCACACCATTTGCCTTTCTGTACTCTCTTGGAGACATACCTTTTATCTTTTTAAAGCAGTCTCCGAAGTAGTTGCTGTCATCAAAGCCGCAGTTCTCCGCAATCTGTGTGATTGACATGTCGGTATTGAGAAGAAGCCGACAGGCTTCGATAATACGCACTGTTATGAGGTATTCCTTGTAGCCGAAGCCGGTGCACAGCTTGAACTTGCGGGAGAAATATGATGGGCTCATATTGTACTTAACAGCTAGCTGGGAGAGAGAAAAGTCCTTTGTAAAATTTCCTGAAATGAACTTAGCGGCTTCGGAGATGACATCATCTCCGATTTCGCTGGCAGGATATGCGGCATCCGAATTTTCCTGACACCTAAGAACAAATAAAATAAGTTCATACACATATACGGCGAGCATGCTTTCGGAAAATATGTCTATTCCGTTATGCTCCCGTATTATTTTTGCAAAGAGTTCCTCAATATAATCTCTCCTGTTGGGAGGAATCGTTATCTGACGTTTTCCAAAGCACTTTTGAAAGGTGTCGGAACTAAGCTTGTTCATGAGCGGGGCGATGAAGGCATCGCTGAAAATCATGACAATTCTTTCGTGGGTGTCTCCGCCTATATAGGTTGTGCGGTGCAGTTCACCTTTAGGTATGACAATCAAATCCCCCTTTTTTACGTAATATATAGTGTCATTTATGAAAATACGTCTTGTCCCTGATAGAAGGTAATAGAATTCATAATATGGATGATAGTGGGCATCCTTCATTTCGGAATATGCCTTTCCCTTCACCTGGGTTATATCGAAGTCTTTCTTTTTGTCGCTTAAAATCATAAAATTCTCCATTCTGCAGTGAAAATGCACTGTACCTGAGGTGCTATTAGATATAGTAAGTTTTGAGACTTTTTTTGTCAATAAAAATGTAAAAAAAACAGTAATATATATGAAAATAATAAATTAAAACGTAGATATTACATTTAATATAGCGTAATATATATGAATGTTACAGCGTGCACTGGTTTTATGCTCGGAGATGAGGAGTAATATGGCAAAGAAATATAATCGTGATCTGATTTTGAATGGGAGTATGCTGAGCGCAATTCTTTCACTTGCAATTCCCGTTGTAATTAACAGCTTTCTGCAGACGATGTATAACCTTACGGATACATACTGGCTGGGACATATAGGCAAGGAGGAGCTTGCGGCGATTAATCTTGTGACACCGGTCCAGAATATAGTTATTAATTTCGGAACCGGGATAACAGTTGCAGGGTCGGTGCTGATTGCACAGTACATAGGCGCGTGCGCCGACAAGGAGGCACGCAGGATGGCGAGCCAGATATATGCCTGTGCGATGATTTTTGCATTTGCCTGTGCGGCGATATGCTTTGCCATGGCTCCGGGGATTGTCTCATGGCTTGGAGCGGAGGGGGATATTTACAGGTACAGCAGGCAGTATCTGCAGATAGTGGTGCTGGATATGCCGTTTCTGTTTACGATAAATATGTTTACCGCACTTAATCAGGCTCAGGGAGACACGGTAAAGCCTATGCTTCTTAATCTGGTAGGAATTATTCTCAATATGATTCTTGACCCGCTGCTTATGGTGGTGTTCAAGCTTGGAATATCAGGTGCGGCGCTTGCAACATTGTCCGCCAAGCTTCCGTCTGCGGCAATAGCACTGTTTTCGCTCCTTAGAAAGGAGAATAACCTCCACCTTGATTATAAGGATTTCCGGTTCGAGAAGGATAAGCTTAGGGATATTTTAAGAATAGGACTTCCGACGGCAATCGGCGGAAGCACAATGCAGTTCGGCTTTCTGCTTATGAGCAGGAATGTATATAAGTATGGCACGGAGGCGATGGCTGCTTATGGCATTGGAAATAAAGTCAACAGCCTTATTACTCTTCCGTCTAACGGCATAGGCTCAGCCGCAGCTACCATAGTCGGACAGAATATGGGAGCGGGTCAGGTTGACAGAGCGAAAAAGGGATATATATTGTCACGCAATATATGTGTTGTATTCCTGTTTGCCGGAGGAATGATTCTCTCAAGAATGCCGGTATCCAGAGCCATAGTCGGAATTTTCAATAACGATGAGCAGGTTGTCGCGATGGCTGCGGATTTCCTGTCGATAATGGCATTCTGGTGCTGGACGAACGGAATATATAATGCGACATCGGGACTGTTCCAGGGGACAGGCCACACTGAGGTCACGATGATTGTGGATGCCGCAAGGCTGTGGGTGTTCAGATTTATGACACTGTTCTTCTGTGAGAGTGTGCTTCACATGGGAGTCCGCAGTGTGTGGTATTCGGTTGTTGTAAGTAATGCAATATCTTCATTCATTCTTTATGTAGCATATAGAACTAATATATGGAAGAAGAGTAAGATAAAAGTAAAGGGGGCAAACGCATGATTAACTTAAATCTTGAAAAACTGTACAGATATCCGAGAAATATGGAGCCCATGTGGGTCGCGGTTCCGGTGAAGAGGGGAAGACTTGGCGATGCATCGCAGGTCTGTGTGTATGATGGGGATGAAAGGCTGACGAGCCAGACAAAGGTGACCTCGCGGTATGATGATGGTTCAATAAGATTTCTTTTCACCAGATTTGAGGGAAATCTTCCGGGAAATGCAGGAAAGAAATTCGAGCTTTTTCTTGATGATGAGGATTTAAAAGCCTCAGGAAGAAAATCTGATATTTCGGATGAGAAAAATCCGGATAGTAAAAATGCAGATAATAATTCACACAATATGAACAGTTCAGGTAATAGGGGCAGTTCGGATAATGTGAATAATATCGGTATAAAAGCTGACAGCGCAGCAGTAAGTACAGTATACAACACCGATGGCTTCACGGTCGACACAGGTGCAGTGAGCTTTACCGTTAAGAATTATTCCCAGGGTCTGTTCGAGAGCCTGAGCTATGGAGACAAGCTGTATGAGAAGAGGCAGTTTAAGGGTCCTTATCTTACGGACAAGGCAGGAACACGCTATGAGCTTAATCTGAACAGATGGCGCGTGGTTGAAGAGGGCGCAGTGTGTACGATTCTTGCTGTGGACGGCTGTAATGAGACTGAATCCGGCGGCTGTGAGGAGTCGAAGCACTATAGGTTTGAGATAAGACTTACCGCGTATGCAGGAAAGCCGTGGATTGATGTGAGCTACAGAATCTTTAATACATCTGAGACACCTTTAAGTATTAAGTCACTTGTATTTTCCGTCATGGACAGGGCTGGCATGGAGCAGGATGTATCGCTTGCCGCACTGGATTCGTCTGCGACGATCGATTCCACAGGCTGTGGTGATATAGGAACTGAACTGAAAAATGAAGGAGGTCTTATCTACAGGACCAGAGGCACTAAGGATTTGGAGACGATAGAGGAACTGGCAAAGGTCGAGAATATCCGAACCTGTGCAGGAGCCTCCAACTATAAAACGGATTTCATTATAGGAAAGGATGGTGCACAGGTCAACAAGGCTGCATATGACAAGGCACTCCTTATGGAGGGCAATGAGCACATGGCGGAGGTACTTTACGGAACCTTTTTTGCGGACAGGACGGATTCGGAGGGTGGAGTGTGCGCCACTATATATCAGGCACAGCAGAACTATCCGAAGGCGGTGAAGGCCGATAAGGACGGACTCTATGTTATGTTGGTGCCGGAGGGCTTTAACGATGTGATTATGCAGCCGGGTATGGCAAGAGAGCAGAGGTTCATGCTGCATTTCCATGCTGCGGCTGAGAGCCTTGCGGAGCTTGACAACAGGAGCCTTATCTACCAGATGCCGGACAGACCGGTTATTGCACCCGATGTATATAAAAATTCCGGTGCCGTGACGGATGTGTTCGCAGACAAATGCTCACCTGAGATTGACATGCTGCTTATAGGAAAGGCGGATGCCAGGGCGCGAAGCTTCGGAATGCTCAACTGGGGAGATACGATTGACCAGAATTACACTAAGCAGGGACGTGGTGGCGGAGCTGCTGTGTGGGTTAACAATGAGTATGATTTTCCTCATGCCTGTGCACTTATGTACATGAGGATGGGGATAAGAAGATATCTTGATTTCTGTATGGTGCATGCAAGCCACTGGATGGATGTGGATGTGTGCCACTACAGCAGTGACCCGCTTAAGCTAGGCGGTCTTACGGAGCATACCAAGGGACATGTTATTAATGGTGTCATGGTTCCGAGCCACGAATGGGTTGAGGGCTTCCTTGACTATTATCACCTTACAGGTGATGAGAGAGGGCTTGAGACTGCTGTCGGAATAGGGGATAACATTATAAGACTTCTCGACACACCGACCTATGCCGTGGCGGGTGAGAGCAATGCAAGAGAGACAGGATGGGCACTTAGGGCGCTCACTGCACTGTATATTGAGACAGGAGAGGAAAAATATCGTATTAAATGCGATAAGATAGTCGGATATTTTGAAAAATGGTACGAGGACTATGGATGTTTTGCCGCGCCATATACGGACAACACACTTATCCATGTAGGATTTATGATTTCTGTTGCCGTTGGCAGTCTTATGAGGTACTATAGAGTTAACAAAACGGATTCTCTGAAAAATCTTATTATGCTGGCGGTTGATGATATTCTTGACAACTGCATGTTAGAGTGTGGGTTATTCTACTATAAAGAGCTGCCTAGCCTTACACGGCTTGGAAACAATACACTTCTGCTTGAGGCGATGGCTACAGGGTATGAGCTTACCGGAGACAGAAAATATTTAGAGGCAGGCCTGGGTACCATCAGGCGGGTTCTGCAGGAGCCTTATAAGCATGTCGGCGGTGATAAGCAGATAGTAGGAGATGCACTTGTCACATCAGGTGACTCAACAAAGAATTTTGCACAGAGTTTTTATCCGGTTGCGTATTACTATAAGTGCCTGGTTGAGGCGGGAATGGACGAGTATGTACACATTTAAGGATAATGTTCTAAAAATATCGGTCCGCAGTCTTGTGGAATTTATCTGCCGTAGTGGGGATATTGACACAAGACGCGGGCAGGGCGGGGACAAGGCTGCCATGGATGCAGGCAGTAAGGCTCACCGCAGAATACAAAAGCAGATGGGTTCACAGTATGAGGCGGAGGTTCCGATGAGAATGGAATTTCCGTCTCTTAATTATACCATCGTAATAGAAGGAAGAGCGGACGGAGTTATAACGGAGGATGAGGGGATTACCATAGATGAAATCAAGGGGACATACCGCAATTTTAAATATCTTGATGAGCCGGTCAAGGTTCACAAGGCGCAGGCGATGGTATACGCATACATAAAGAGCGTCCAGAATTCACTTGAAAGTATCCGCGTGATGATGACCTATGTGAACCTTGACACTGAGGAGGTAAAATATTTTACAGAGACCATCTCTTTTGCAGAGCTTGAGAAATGGTTCATGGGTGTGCTTGACAGCTTCAGAAGATGGAGCGATTTTCTTTATGAGAGCGGGAGAAGGAGAAAGGAATCGCTTCACGGAATGGATTTTCCGTTTCCGTACCGTGATGGGCAGAGGGATATAGCTGTCAGTGTCTACAGAATTATACGCATGCAGAAAAAGCTTTTCATTCAGGCACCTACAGGAGTGGGAAAGACCATGTCAACGGTCTTTCCGGCGGTTAAAGCCATAGGTGAGGGGCTGGGTGACAAGCTGTTTTATCTAACAGCAAAGACCATAACACGCACTGTGGCTGAGGAGGCTTTTTCGATACTGCGCTCTAAGGGCGCGTATTTCAGGACAGTGACGATAATAGCTAAGGAAAAGATATGTATGTGCGGTAAACCGGAGTGCAATCCGCTTGCGTGTCCGTATGCCAAGGGACATTTTGACAGGGTGAATGAAGCCGTGTATGACATGGTGACACATGAGGACGTGATAGACCGTGCTGTGATTGAGGACTATGCGAACAAGTACACGGTATGCCCTTTTGAGATGTCACTTGATGCGACCTACTGGGTTGACGGAATTATATGTGATTACAACTATGTGTTTGACCCGGATGTATATTTAAAGAGGTATTTTTCCGATGGCTCATCGGGGGATTATATTTTTCTGATAGATGAGGCGCATAATCTTGTCGACAGGGCAAGGGATATGTACAGTGCAAGCCTCTGCAAGGAAGCTTTTCTTAAGGTCAGAAGGCTTGTGGAGAAGGTGGATAAGCGCCTTGCTTCGGCACTTGCAAGGTGCAACAAGAATTTCCTTGAGCTGAAAAAAATATGCGATGATGTGATTGTTCTTGACAGTATCGGCGCGGTGACGATGGCGCTTAATTCACTTTTTGAGGAGTTTACAAGATTTTTTGAGGAGAAGCCTGAGTTTGAGTACAGTGAGAAGGCATCGGAGCTTTTCTTTGAGGTGCGGCATTTCCTCAATATGTACGACCTGATACAGGATAACTATGTGATTTACGGTGAGCACACGGATGACGGCTTTATGGTAAAGCTGTTCTGCGTGAATCCTTCGCCGTGCCTTGCCGGGCGGCTTGAAAAGGGCAAGGCGGCGGTGTTCTTTTCGGCGACACTGCTCCCTGTGACGTACTATAAGGAGCTTTTAAGCAAAAAGGATGATTACGCCATATATATCAAGTCTCCATTTGATTCCGGCAACAGGCTGCTGGCGGTCGGGTACGATGTGACGAGCAGATACACAAGGCGCAATGAGACGGAATTTCTCAAGATAAAGAGCTATATTGCCGACATTACTGCGCAGAAAAAGGGAAACTATATGGTGTTTTTTCCATCCTATGGGTATATGGACAGCGTGTATAAGCTTTACACCGAGCAGGAGCGGAGAAACATAATCGTGCAGAACCGCGGTATGACTGAGGCGGAGAGGGAGCAGTTCCTTGACAGATTCCGGGGAACGGCGGCATCGGTGACAGGGGAAAAATCCGTGACAGAGAATACGGATTGGGGTGAGACGGTCTTAGCAGATGATTGCGCAATCCGCAAAGAAAATAATGGCGAAGAAACGTCAGAAAGAGATTGTATCGGCTTCTGCGTCACAGGTGGTGTCTTTTCGGAGGGCATTGATCTGAAAAATGAGAGTCTTATCGGCTGCATTATAGTGGGAACCGGTATTCCGCAGATATGTACGGAACGCAGACTTTTAAAGGACTATTATGACGAAAAGGATGGCAACGGCTACAATTATGCGTACACCTATCCGGGGATGAACAAGGTTCTGCAGGCAGCAGGGCGCGTCATAAGAACGATGGACGATGTGGGGGTCATAGTGCTTCTTGATGAGCGCTTTGCAAGGAGTGAGTATGTGAGGCTGTTTCCGGCAGAGTGGGCGGACTATAAGCTGTGTAATCTTAAGGAGGCACCGAAGCTGGTGGCAGAGTTCTGGGATGGGCATAGTTAATATAGTAATAATTTGGTTAAAAGGTCTTTATATTTTGAGCGGATTGCTTTATAATGATTAGGATTATGTAAAAGTGCATTTTACAGGGTGTGCTGTCAGCATGTCCGAAAATGCATTGGAATGAGGAGTTATATGATAGAAGAAGTAGTAACTGTGGCGATGCCGGTGAGTGAGAAGATTGTTATCCGCAAGAACAGGATAATGTCGGAAAATCTTGACAACAGGGCTAAGAGACTGTCAATCGTGACCGGAATACATGGTGATGAGCTTGACGGACAGTATATATGCTATGAGCTTAACCGCAGAATCAATGAACATATAGAGCTGCTTGACGGCATTGTGGATATATATCCGGCCGTCAATCCGCTTGGAATAGAGAGCTGTACGCGAGGTATGCCGATGTTCGACCTTGATATGAACCGTGTGTTCCCGGGAATTGAGAACGGTGCGACGGCGGAATATCTTGCGTCTAAGATTGTGAATGATATTATAGGAAGCGACATGTGCGTTGACCTGCATTCATCGAATATATTTATAAAGGAGACACCGCAGGTGCGCGTGTTCGACCAGTTTAAGGATAAGCTTATGTCGTACGCTTACCTTCTCAATGCTGATTTTATCTGGGAATATAAGATAAATACGGTGCTTGAGGCGACGCTTGCCAACAGTCTTAATCATCTTGGCGTTCCTACCCTCGTGATAGAGATGGGAGTCGGAAACAGGATTGAGAAGTCCTATGGTGACCAGATTATCGAAGGTATATTCAATCTCATGTGTGAGCTTGGTATGTGGAAGGGGAAAAAGACTCCTGTAAAGAAGCCGATGATATCAACGGAGGGTGAGATTACAGTGATACATGCCAAGGTTACGGGATTGTTCGTGCCGGCGGATGGTGCCATGATGAAGTATGTACAGTTTGGAGAGCATATAGGTGACATAGTCGAACCGCTTACGGGAAGACTGTTACACCGGGTTGAGGCTCCGTGTGAGGGAAGAATATTTACGTTCCGAGAGTACCCTGTGGTATATGAGGGAGCTATCCTGTGCAGAATTTTTACAGGAGGTAGGCAGAATGGTTAAGAAGGAATTATATACACTTAAGGGCTATAACAGAGAAGATTTCAATATAACAGGCTACAGCTTCGGAAGTGGGGAGAAGGCTGCCTGTATAGTCGGTGCGATAAGAGGAAATGAGTATCAGCAGATGTATATCTGCTCCCAGCTTATCAGGGTCTTAGGTGAGCTTGAGGAAAGAGGACAGATAACTGCCAACAATGAGATTCTGGTTGTACCATGTCTCAACCATTATTCCGTCAATGTCCAGAAGCGCTTCTGGGCGATGGACAATTCGGATATCAACAGAAGATTTCCCGGAATACACGGGGGAGATACGACACAGAATATTGCCGCTGAGTTCTTTGAAAAGGTTAAGGGCTACAGCTATGGAATACAGTTTACAAGCTTTTATATGCAGGGAGATTTCATCCCGCATGTGCGCATGATGGAGACAGGGCATCAGAGCCCGAGTCTTGCCAATCTGTTCGGGCTTCCGTATGTGGTCATAAGAAAGCCGAAGCCGCTTGACACCACCACGCTTAATTATAACTGGCAGATGTGTGGGACATGTGCATTTTCGATATATACGAATTGCAGTGATTATATAGATGATGTTTCCGCAAGACAGGCAGTAGCAAGTGTACTTCGCTTCTTGACGAGAATGGGTATTATAAAGTATTATAACCATAGCGGATTTATTGCGCATGTACTTGACGAGGATGAGCTTATGGCTGTCAAGACCAACACGGCCGGGCTGTATCGTAGATTAAAGAGTCCAAGTGACCCTGTATATAGAGGAGATATCATAGGTGAGGTTATAGACCCTTATGAGGGGGAAGTGATTAATCAGGTCATTTCACCGACGGAGGGGATTATATTTTTTGCACATACAGCACCTACGGTTATGGAGAACAATGTTGTCTACAGAATTATCCGCAGACTTCATGAGTAATAAATAACGCACAAAAATATGTCATGGGACATGAACATGGAGGAAAAAATGAGCAAGGTTAGACGAGTTTATTCTGAGAAGATGCCTGCATTCGCTGTCAAGGCAAAGGAGCTAAGTGATGAGATTTCCAATTATCTTAACATCAACACGGTTAAGAATGTACGCGTGCTTATCCGCTACGATATTGAGAATATCTCAGATGAGGTGTATAAGGATGCATTGGTTACTGTCTTTTCTGAGCCGCCTGTAGATTATGTTTATGAGGAGGATTTTGGAAAGAAGGCAGGCGAGAAGGTGTTCGCTGTTGAATTTCTCCCGGGACAGTTCGACCAGAGAGCCGATTCTGCCGTACAGTGTGTGAAGCTTCTTAAGGAGGACGAGGAGCCTGTTATAAGAACAGCCACCGTATATGTCATTGATGGAGACGTTACGGATGACGAGCTTGCCCGCATAAAGAGCTTCTGTATCAACCCGGTTGATTCAAGAGAGGCTGATATGGCTAAGCCAGAGACACTTGTCACTGTTTTTGCTGAGCCGGCGGACGTAAAGATATTTGATGGCTTTAAGGATATGGAGGATGACAAGCTGTCAGAGCTTTACAAGTCACTTGGTCTTGCCATGACGTTTAAGGATTTTAAGCATATACAGAATTATTTCAAAAATGAGGAGAAGCGTGATCCATCCATGACGGAAATCCGTGTTCTCGATACATACTGGTCTGACCATTGCCGTCATACCACATTCTCCACGGAGCTTAAGAATGTAAGCTTCGGCGATGGAGATTACAAGAAGCCTATTGTTGATACCTACAATCGTTACCTTGCCGACAGAGAGGTTATCTTCAAGGGCAGAGATGACAAGTTCGTATGCCTCATGGATATTGCACTTCTTGCGATGCGTAAGCTGAAGAAGGAAGGAAAGCTCGAGGATATGGAAGTATCCGATGAGATAAATGCGTGCAGCATCGTGGTTCCTGTCACAATAGACGGAGTAACAGAGGAGTGGCTTGTCAACTTTAAGAATGAGACACACAACCATCCTACAGAGATAGAGCCATTCGGTGGTGCCGCAACCTGTCTTGGCGGTGCAATCCGTGACCCGCTCTCAGGAAGAACCTATGTATATCAGGCTATGAGAGTTACAGGTGCCGGAGATCCTACCGTTCCGGTAAGTGAGACATTGAAGGGTAAGCTTCCGCAGAAGAAGCTTGTCCGCGGGGCAGCTAACGGCTACAGCTCCTACGGTAACCAGATTGGTCTTGCAACCGGCTATGTAAAGGAGATTTATCATCCTAATTATGTTGCAAAGAGAATGGAAATCGGTGCAGTTATGGGTGCCGCACCAAGAAAGAATGTCATTCGTGAGACATCGGATCCGGGCGATATCATCATTCTTCTCGGCGGAAGAACAGGACGTGACGGCTGTGGCGGTGCTACAGGCTCATCCAAGGTTCACACAGAGGCCTCCATTGAGACCTGCGGTGCTGAGGTCCAGAAGGGTAATGCACCTACAGAGCGTAAGATTCAGAGATTATTCAGAAGAAGCGAAGTAAGCCTTCTTATTAAAAAATGTAATGACTTTGGTGCAGGCGGTGTCTCTGTTGCAATCGGTGAGCTTGCTGATGGTCTTAACATCAACCTTGACAAGGTTCCGAAAAAGTATGCAGGTCTTGACGGAACTGAGATAGCAATTTCTGAGTCCCAGGAAAGAATGGCTGTAGTTGTGGACAAGAAGGATGTAGATAAGATGCTTGCTTATGCTGCAGAGGAGAATCTTGAAGCTGTTCCTGTCGCTGAGGTTACACCTGAGAAGAGACTTGTCATGTACTGGAGAGGAAAGAAGATTGTTGATATCAGCAGAGCTTTCCTTGATACTAACGGTGCTCATCAGGAGACAGATGTACATGTAAATATCCCATCCAGGGACGGAAGCTGTTTTAACGCGCCTGTTGTGGAGGATGTACGTGCTAAGTGGCTTGAGACTCTTGCAGACCTCAATGTATGTTCACAGAAGGGACTTGTCGAGATGTTCGACGGCTCAATCGGTGCAGGCTCGGTATTCATGCCTTACGGCGGTAAGTACCAGCTTACAGAGGTTCAGACCATGGTTGCGAAGCTTCCTGTTCTTAAGGGTAAGACCGATACAGTTACAATGATGAGCTACGGCTTCGACCCATATCTCTCATCATGGAGTGCTTACCATGGAGCTGTATACGCAGTGCTTGAATCTGTTGCAAAGATTGTCTGTGCAGGAGGTGATTTCTCTAAGGTAAGATTTACCTTCCAGGAATACTTCAGAAGAATGACAGAGGATGCATCACGCTGGGGCGAGCCTTTCAAGGCGCTTCTCGGTGCTTATGATGCACAGCTTGGCTTCGGACTTCCTTCAATCGGAGGTAAGGACAGTATGTCAGGTACATTCAACGATATGGATGTTCCTAACACACTTGTATCGTTTGCGGTTGACGTTGCCAAGTCACAGGATGTCATCACACCTGAGTTTAAGAAGGCAGGAAATAAGATAGTTCTCTACACAATCAAGAAGAATGAGTATGACCTTCCTGATTATGAGGCAGTTAAGAAGTTATATTCGGATATAAGCAAGGACATTGCAGATGGTATTATCGTATCAGCCTACACACTTGATGCCAAGGGAATCGCAGCAGCGGTCAGCAAGATGGCATTCGGCAATAAGCTCGGCGTTAAGCTTGATGCATCGACTGTGAGTGCGGATGAGCTTTTTGCTCCGATGTACGGCTGTATCGTGGCGGAAGTCGCAGCGGACAAGAACGGTGTCGCAGACGGCAGAGTAATCGGTGAGGTTACGGACAATGCAGCATTTGAGTACGCTGATGTAAGGATTGATGTCGATGAGGCACTTGCTTCATGGAAGTCAACTCTTGAGAAGGTATTCCCTACAGTTGCGGTAAAGGGCGGCAAGGAGCTTGACACACCTGTATACAGCACAGATAAGGTATATGTATGCAGGAATAAGGTTGCCAAGCCTACAGTGTTCATCCCTGTATTCCCGGGAACCAACTGTGAGTATGACAGCACCAAGGCATTCGAGCGCGCAGGTGCAGACGTGGTAACTAAGGTATTCAAGAACCTTTCAGCAGAGGATATACGTGATTCGGCACATGAGTTCGCTGATGAGATTAAGAAAGCACAGATTATCATGTTCCCTGGCGGCTTCAGCGCAGGTGATGAGCCGGATGGTTCGGCTAAGTTCTTTGCGACAGCCTTCAGAAATGCGGCGATTACAGAGGAAATAAACAAGCTTATAAATGAGAGAGACGGTCTTGTGCTCGGTATATGTAACGGTTTCCAGGCTCTCATAAAGCTCGGTCTTGTACCTTACGGTGAAATCAGAATGCAGACACCTGATTCACCTACACTTACCATGAACACAATCGGACGCCATGTATCTAAGATGGTTTATACAAAGGTTGTGACAAATAAGTCCCCATGGCTTGCAGGAGCACAGCTTGGCGGAGTATACTGTAATCCTGCTTCACATGGAGAGGGTCGTTTCGTAGCCAATGATGAGTGGCTTAAGAAGCTCTTTGAGAACGGACAGGTTGCAACACAGTATGTCGATGTGAACACAGGCGTTCCGACAATGGATGAAGAGTGGAATCCTAACGGTTCATACATGGCAATCGAGGGTATCACAAGCCCTGACGGAAGAATCCTTGGTAAGATGGCTCACTCTGAGCGCCGCGGCGATTCAGTGGCTATCAACATCTACGGAGAGCAGGATATGAAGATATTCGAGTCCGGCGTGAAGTACTTCCTGTAATGTCCTGCACTGTTGGTGCCGGTCACCGACAGGCGCGGATATAGTTATAGTATTAAAAAATAGTTATATAATTGAATGTAAGGTCAGAACCTGCATAGCAACATCAGCCGCCAAAGCCACCGGTAATTTATATCCGGTGGCGGAGGTGACAGGTGCTGCTAAGCGTGTTTTGGCGATTATGTATGCTGCCTGTGGACAGCAGCATTGGAGATTGAGATCAGTATGAAAAAAAGTGTTAAAAAAGAGATATTCGGATATCTCAGGATAATCGTAGCCGGCGTTGTGATTGCCGTGCTCCTCAATAAATTTGTTATCATAAATGCGGACATTACGTCTGAGTCGATGAGCACCACCTTTGAGAAGGGCGATAAGCTTATCGGCTTCAGGCTTAGCTATATATTTTCTAAGCCGGAGAGAGGTGATGTGATCATATTTGAGTACCCGGATGACGGCGATAAGCTTCTCATCAAGAGAGTTATAGGGCTTCCGGGGGAGATGGTCATAATAAAGGATGGACTTGTGTATATCAACGGCAGTGAGGTGCCGCTTGAGGAGCCTTACGCTCATGGCGTCGGCAGGCAGGATTTCGGACCTTATCTCATTCCGGCGGACTGCTATTTCGTGCTTGGGGACAACAGGGATAACTCTAAGGATTCAAGATACTGGAAGAATACCTACGTCACGAAGAAGCAGATAATTGCCAAGGCATTGTTCAGATATAATAATGGATTTAAGATTATAGAATAGCTTATACTTTTTGTTTAGACCTGACACGTTTTACGTTACAGGTCTTTTGCTTTTTTAAGTTCCTTTCAGGGCAATATATCATGCCAATTTTGATTTGTGACGATGACAAATATTTTTTTGAGATATTAAGAGACTATTTATGCAAAAATATGTATTTTAATAAGTCTGATTTTCTGTATTCCGGCAATAAAGAAGATATGCTTAAAACGTATAGGAAGGTAAAACCGGACCTTGTATTTATGGATATTGAGGTTGGGGAGAATATCGGATTTGATATAATAAGGGAGCTGCTTAAAGAGGGATATTCACCACAGGTTGTTTATATAACCAATTATGATTATTATGTTTTTGATGCTTTTGTTGGTCAGCCGTTAGGTTTTGTAAGAAAACAGAGTTTAGAAACCGACTTGGAAACTGTTTTACGGGAAGTTAACAGGGTGCTGGAGAAAAAGCTAAAAGTAATTGAAATTACAAGCGGAACAACTAAGTATACTTTAAAATTAAGTGAAATAATTGCCTTTGAAATATTTGTTCATGATATGACGGTGTATTATTATGACGATACGGAGCTTACAGTGAGGTATACGCTGAAAAAGATAGAAAATGAATTGAATAAGTATGATTTTATAAGGATAAGCAGAAATACGTTAATAAATCTTAATTATATAAAGGATATGTCAAAAGATATGATTGTCATGAAGAATGGCAGAAGGTTTTACATATCATCGAGAAATGTGATAGAGGTAAAAAACAGATTTAAGAAATTTAATGAGGAAAGACATGATTAAGAAATACTTAAATATATTATTTTATATGTTTTCATTTATATTTATATATTATCTGCTTGTTTCCGGTACAAATTATGAGATTTTACCTAGTTTATTGATTGTAGTAATTATCTTTATAGACATTGCAATGTATGTTGCTGATGAATATGAAAGCAGTATTATAACAGAAAAACAAAAAGCAGCAGTATATTTAAAAGATTTGGAAAATCAAAGGGAGAATGTTGAAGCAATAGAGCAAAGAAACTTAGAAACAGAAAGACGAAATCATGATTTAAAAAAGAATGTAAGACTTATCAAGGACTTAATAGAAAATAACCGGTACGATGAAGCCAGGGAATATGTATGTAAACTGGAAGAAAAATGCAGCACATATTTTTCGTATCGGTTATATTCTAATCATTCCGTGATAAACTCACTTTTGAATTCAAAGATTGAGTTCTGTCAATCAAATGGTGTTGATGTAAAATGTTTTGTCTGTGGAAAAATAGATGGCGTTGATGATGTTGAATTATATTGTCTGTTGGTAAATTTACTGGATAATGCGATTGCGGCGGCAATGTTGAGTGAGAAACCTTATATAAGCATATTTCTTAACTGTTCCGATACTGAGATTTATGGAGAGTTTATTAATACCATAAAAACTACAAAATGTTCTGACTTTGAAGATTTGATACCTGAAAATAATAAAGACGGACATGGATATGGTTTGCTGAATATACATGAAATAGTCAAAAAAAATAATGGCAAGATTGATTTCTTACTACTTGATTCGGATAAGGTAAAAGTTACTTTCAGGATAAAGAAATTGGTGACAAAAAGCAGACGAATATGACAGGATTGTTGAAAAATTATTTTTTGGAACTATATTGAAACAAAATATTACCTGTATATTATGTTGCTAAAGATGATACATTGTGATAACATATTGAATATAGTGCACGATGGGCAGGAAGCGGATTGAGAATATCATTGACATATGATATATCATATATGGAGGGCATGTGGTTATGGGATATAATACTGTAAGTATAGGTAATCAGGGTTTTGATGATATAAGGGAAAATAAATATTTTTATATCGACAAGACAGGTCTGATAAAGGAGTGGTGGAGCTCAGGCGATGCTGTTACGCTGATAACCCGCCCGCGCCGTTTCGGAAAGACACTCAATATGAGCATGCTCAACTGTTTCTTTTCAAATCAGTATGCCAACCGCGGTGATTTATTTGAAGGCTTGTCTGTGTGGGAGGATGAGAAGTACAGGCAGTTACAGGGGACGTATCCTGTGATATTTCTGAGCTTTGCGGATGTGAAGGCAGATAATATAGAGGCTGCCAAGGCTCAGGTTAAGGTAAAAGTGGCAGAATTGTTTAACCGGAGTACATTTCTGCTTGACAGCGGGATACTTGTTGAAAATGAAGCTGAAGCATTTAAAAGGGTGACAATGTATATGGATGATGTGCTTTGTACATCGGCTGTAAATATGATGTGCTATTTTATGCATAAATATTATGACAAAAAGGTAATTATCCTGCTTGACGAGTACGATACGCCTATGCAGGAGGCGTATGTTCATGGCTACTGGGACGAGTTTACAGCGTTTATACGAAGCATGTTTAATTCTGTGTTCAAGACGAACCCATACCTTGAGCGCGCCGTGATGACAGGCATAACAAGGGTTTCCAAGGAATCAATATTTTCAGACCTTAACAATCTTGCGGTTGTGACAACGACCTCCGACAGGTACAGCACAGCCTTCGGTTTTACACAGGAGGAGGTCTTTAAGTCACTTGATGATATGGGGCTTGGAGAGCGCAGGGACGATGTGAAGAGATGGTATGACGGGTTTGTTTTCGGGGAACACAGGGACATATATAACCCATGGTCAATCACCAACTTCCTGAAAGAGAAAAAGTTAAGACCGTACTGGGCATCGACAAGCTCCAATGGTCTTGTGAGCCGGCTCATACAGACAGCGCCGCTGGATATCAAGCAGATGATGGAGGACCTGATAAGCGGCAGAGAGATAGTTGTGAACTTTGATGAGCAGATAGTGTTCAGCCAACTGGGGAAAAATAAGAATGCTATATGGAGTCTTCTTATGGCAAGCGGCTACTTAAAGCCCGATAAGGTTGAATATAAGGGTGAGCTGTTGGAGCCTTGGTATCATCTGTCGATAACCAATCTTGAGACGGTGAGCATGTTCTCCAATATGTTCAAGGGGTGGTTTGACAGTGACAGCTCCAACTATGGCGAATTTGTGCAGGCGCTGCTTAAGGGCAGGCTGCGCGAAATGAATATATACATGAATGACGTTGCAATGTCAACATTCAGCTATTTTGACGTGGGGACACAGCCGTCGGAGAGGTCACAGCCGGAGCGTTTCTTCCATGGCTTTGTGCTGGGACTGCTGGTTGAACTGCGCGACATATATGAGATAAAATCCAACCGTGAGAGCGGATACGGAAGATATGATGTCATGCTTGTGCCGAAGGGTGATGACAGAAAATACAATGCAATTATAATGGAATTCAAAGTGTACGATTCCTATGATGAAAGCACACTTGAGGACACTGCACAGTCCGCGCTCAGGCAGATAGAGGAGAAGAACTATGACGCGGAGCTTATTGCAAGGGGCATAGAAAAAGAGAGAATACGGCACTACGGATTCGCATTTGAAGGGAAAAAAGTGCTGATAGCGGAATAGCAGGATATCGGTAACGGCTTTACATGCAGAGGTAACAATATAGAACGGACGAGAGATAAGGTTGTGTGGGTAGTTGAATAATGTCAGAAATGCGGATTTTCCTGGACTTACAAGTCAAATTTATGAAAAGTATTGCAAAGTCAAACTTTATGTGATATATTCCTAACTATCAATTAAAGAGGATAAAAAATATGAACACATTTTATGTTAACAGTTTAAGACGCAGAGAAAGAAGACGTAAGCTCTTGTAATCATCGTTTTCCGCATGGTTGCAAGAGATGTACGTCTTGTTTCTGTGCGGTTGCTGTTTATAAATGTTGTAGATACAGAACCGTAATAGATTTAGCAAAAGGCTAATTCCATTGCGGTTCTTTTTTTATCCATTAAGAAAATAAATAGAATCAATGGAGGTTACCATGAAAAAGAAAATTTGTCAGTATTTATCAGATGTATTAGTGGAAATGCCGGAAGAAGAGTTGTTGAAACTGGTGGAGATTCCACCAGAGGAGAAAATGGGAGATTTAGCATTGCCTTGTTTTGCGATGGCAAAGAAAATGCATAAGAATCCGATGCAGATTGCATCCGAACTGGTAGAAAAATTGAACGAACAGAAAGAATTTTTAGGGATTGAAAAAGCGGAGAACGTAGGTGCATATTGCAATATTCATTTGAAACGTGACTTGTTTGTTAAAAAGTGTATTGAAAAATCGCAGACAGAAAATTATGGTGTAACGCAAAGTGGTGTGGGAAAAACGATTTGTATGGACTATTCATCGCCAAATATTGCGAAGAACTTTCATGTAGGCCATTTGCGGACTACTGTAATCGGAAATTCACTGTATAAGATTTATCAGAAATTAGGATATGATGTGGTTCGTATCAATCATTTGGGTGATTGGGGAACGCAGTTTGGTAAATTGATTGTTGCATATAAGTTATGGAGCAGCGAGGAACTGGTAAAAGAGAAAGGGATTGAAGAATTGCTGCGTGTTTATGTGAAGTTTAATACGGAATCGGAGAAAAATGAAGATTTAATTTTAGAGGCACGGCAATGGTTTGTAAAAATGGAACAAAATGATCCGGAGGCGTTGGAAATCTGGAATTGGTTTAAAGAAATCAGTATGGTTGAGTTTGAACGTATCTATGATTTACTTGGAATATCCTTTGATTCTTATTTGGGTGAGAGCTTCTATCGTGACAAGGTGCCTGCGTTAGTTGATGAATTAAAAGAAAAAGGTCTATTGGTTGAAAGCCAGGGGGCACAAGTAATTGATTTGGAAGAGTATAATATGCCTCCGTGTCTTATTACAAAAAGCGATGGAGGTTCCATTTATCATTCCCGGGATATTGCTGCAATATTGTACCGGAAAGAGCAATATCATTTTGAAAAATGTTTATATGTAACCGGGTTAGAACAGTCGCTTCATTTCAAACAGATTTTCAAGGCGATTGAAGTGATGGGTTATGATTGGGCTGATGGATTGGTTCATGTTCCGTATGGTTTAGTGAGTTTGGCAGGAGAAAAGCTTTCCACACGAGGCGGAAATATCATTTATGCAGAAGACATTTTGAAAGAAGCAATAGAGCGAGCTTACAATGCAATTATGGAAAAGAATCCATCATTAGATGACAAGGAAATAACTGCGAAGAAGGTTGGAGTAGGTGCAATAATCTTCCATGATTTATTCAATCAGCGAATCAAAAATGTGGATTTCTCATGGAAGGAAGTCTTGAATTTTGATGGTACGACAGGTCCTTATGCACAGTATACGTATGCCCGTGCAAAAAGTGTGTTGCGAAAATATGGGAAACCTGTAGAAGTGAAAGAGATAGATTATGCGGTATTATCGGATGATGTATCATTTAATTTGATAAAAGTGTTAGAAGCTTATGAGGATGCAGTTATAAATGCCGCAGAAAAGTATGAGCCATCTATAGTGGCAAGGTATGTAATATCATTGGCGACTGCATTTAATAAGTTCTACCATGATTGTTCTATTTTACAAGCCGGCGAAAAGGAAAAAATGGCACGACTGCTTTTGGTGGATATAGTACAGAAGGTGTTGTGTGAGGCGTGTGGTTTGTTAGGGATGGGATGCCCTGAAGAGATGTAAAGTATATTGCAAGAAAATTGAACTAAATGTGTAGCACTGACATGTAATGAAGGCGTGGCTCAATCAGATTTCTGATTGATTCTGAGGGATTGGGAGGAGTTCCTAACAAGCAAAAAATGTATTTGTGATCACAAATGCACTGCTTGCTAATTTGCAAATTTACTTTTATAAGATTATGAATGCTCTTTATTCAACCCAAATGTACCGTAAATAGAAATAGTAACTTGTTTATTTCAAGCGCATGGAAAAGATAATGGATATTTCAGATCTTTTTCCATGCGTTTTTATTTGAACAACGATTTACTGGTGAAGCTGTCACATGAAATTGTGCCTGGTAGTAAGGAATAAAGTATTGTGGGAATAGACTTAAGTACATTATTTGGGGAACGTAATTTTATTTCAAATGGAATACAATCATCTTGTGAAAAAAGATAGGTCTAACCTAAGAATCAATCTCATAGTATGGGAAAGAAGGACAGGCAAGAAGGTGGTGGGGATTCCGCTTGAAACAGAGAAAGTTGAATTATCGTTTTTACAATCCAAATTCGGCAGAAGATACCGTCGATTTCTTGTGCAAGCTTTTGATTGAAGCGAATGCATGCAGGGTGGAACGTGCGATTGAGGAGGCTGCATCAAAATGTGCAGAGGAGAGTGAGTACATAGCAGAACCGGGGGATATAGAAAAGGTGGAGGAACCGGTGACCATAAGACGTAGAAGAGCAAGGTAGGGATGCCTTGCTTTTTCTATGAAACAGGGTATTAGAATTTCGAGAATGAAATTATAACACAAAATATGAGATAAAATCTCAAATGCATGTTGCAAAATAAGAAAAGCGGGATATAATAAAGATAGAATGGAGGTAAAAAGATATGTTATGTCAGTTTACTGTGAAGAATTACAAGAGTATAAGAGATGAAGTGACCTTTGATATGCAGGCAGCAGCAATCTCAGAGCATGAAGATAGAATAATCAAAGACCAGGATGGTGAGATGTATTTACCGGTGTCTGCCATTTACGGTCCTAATGGTGGAGGAAAATCCAATGTTCTGGCAGCGTTGCACACATTGGTTGCAAAAATTCTGCGCCCGTTGTATGCGACAGAAGACAACGAAGATAAGGTTCTTTTACAAAAAAGAATTATCGTTGAGCCATTTGCTTTTTCAGATAGCAAAAATGAACCAACAGAGTTTGAACTGTTTTTCCGTACAGAGTCTGCAGAGTATAGATATATCTTGCATATGAAGCGTGATGTGGTTATATATGAGAGCTTGGACAGAGTGAAGCTTGAGACTGGAAGACGTTCTGCATTATACACAAGAGACGATAAAGGGATTGTTTTAAAGGGGGCATTTGCGAAACTGAAAGTCAGTGATGATTTATCTAAGACACTTACCTTGCTTTCCTACTTGGGTATCGCCTACAAGGGAAATGTAGTAGTTAAGGATGTATTGAATTGGTTCGAGTTCGGCGTGGATTTCTTGAATTATGGCAATCCTATTCAGGAGCTTAGAATGGCAATATCCACATCAGAAGATGTGAAGCACCTGATGCTTGAAATGATTCAGGAAATGGATTTGGATATCGTTGATTTCAGAGTGGAAGAAAAAGAGAATGATAGGATAGAAGTGTTTACAAAACACCTTGTGGATGATGTGGAAACAGAGCTTAACTTATCCGATGAATCCAGCGGAACAAAGAAACTGTTTGGATTACTTCCATTTATTGCTGCAAGTTTGCTTGATGGAACAGTGCTTGTAATTGATGAATTGGATGCGAAGATTCATCCGGTATTATTGCGTCATATTATCATGATGTTTAACGATATGAACATCAACAGACATAAAGCACAACTAATATTCACATCCCACGATTTATCTACCATGAACAGTGAAGTGTTCCGCAGAGATGAGATTTGGTTTGTGGCAAAGGGAAATGCACAGAATTCCAAGTTGTATTCTCTAGTAGAGTTCAAGAATGAAAAAGGTGAATCTGTCAGAAAGGATGCAAAGTTCGATAAGCAGTATCTTGAAGGTAAGTACGGTGCTGATCCGTACCTCAGAAGAATTATAGATTGGGGGAAAGTCAATGCCTAAAAAAGCCGGAATCGGAAAAAAATCAAGCAAGCTTGATTGGAAGAAGAAACGTCGCCAAGAATACTTGGAGATGAAGCAGTACCGGTACTATATTTTCTGTGAAGGACAGCAGACGGAACCACTATATTTTGCGGGATTCAAGAAGCTGATAGAGGAAAATCCAATTTATAAGGATATGGTCTTGATAGAGATTGAACCTTGCCAGGCAGAAACCATGCGAGTAATCGGTATGGCAGAGGAATATGTAAAGAAAAATAAAATCAAAAAGGGGCAAATCTGGTGCGTTTATGACAAGGATAGCTTTCCGGCAGAACATTTTAATGGTGTTGTGGAACGCGCAGAGAGTTTGAACAAAGCGAATCCGGAATTACAGTATCATACCGCATGGAGTAATGAGTGTATTGAATTCTGGTTCCTGCTTCACTTTGCATATTATACGGCTAATAACCATAGAACAGAGTATATTGCATTTTTGAATGATAAGTTCAAAGAACTTGGAATCGGAAAGTATCAGAAGAATATGAATAATATCTTTGAGATTCTGATGGAGTATGGTAATCCGAAGCTAGCGATTCGATATGCGAAGCGAATTATAAAGGATGGAACAGGTAAAACACCGACAGAGATTGCACCGGGAACCAAGGTGTATGAGTTGGTAGAGGAACTGGCAAAGTATTTGCCAGAGGAAGTAAGGTAAAAGCTTATGTGATTTGGAGGGAGACAAATGAAAGACTTAAGTAGAAATGTAACAATGTTTTGTGATGTGTGTGGCAATGACCAATTTTCAACGTTAGATGAAATTAAGTGTGAATTAAGTGAAGCACCAGACGAAACAAGAGTGCAATGTTCAGACTGTGGAAAAATTTTTACCAAGGCTGAACTGTTGGAGGTCAATCAAGAAGTTATTAATGCCAATATTGAAGAAATAAAAAATGAAGCAATAAAAGAAATGGAAAAGAAATTGGCAAAGGCACTTAAGAAATGGAGGTAAAAATGCCATCAGAGATTATTGAGATTTGGAATATAGCAAAAGAAATAATTAAAGACATAGCTATATATATTATGCCCATCGCAGCAGTTCTAGTTTCTGTTATTGCATTGATAAAATCTAACAAATGCACACAAGTTCAAGTTAAGCTGTCTGAAATGGAACAAAAACTACAAGAATATGATTTGGCACTAAAAAAGTATGAGTTAGAGAAGATTGAAAGAGAAGTAAATCGAGAAAAGAGGGCATGCGTTGAAGCGAGAATTATAAAAATTTCTCAAGGCAAATATAAGTTAAAAGTATGGAACTCAGGAGATGTGACAGCGTATAACATTGATGTTGAGATACCGTCGGAGTATAACATAATATTGATGAAGGATAAGATGCCATTTGAGTATCTTGAGCCAGGTAATGGTTTTGAAGAACATGTAGTAGTACATATGCAGTCTTCAAGGAAGTTTAAGATTATTTGTAAGTGGGAAGATAAAAATGGAGAACAACATTTTAATGAACAAATAAGAGATTGTTAGGGGGAACGTTTATATGAAGATAAAAAATTTCAAAATTAGAAACTTTCGTGGGTATAAAGGGGAAGTGACAATTGATTTTGATAATTTTACTGCTTTTGTCGGTAAAAATGATATTGGCAAATCGAGTGTTTTAGAGGCGCTAGATATATTTTTCAATGACGGTAAAGGGATTGTAAAACAGGATAAAGATGATATCAATAAACAAGCTTTGGCAGAGGGAGACACAGACATTGTTATCACGGCATGTTTTGAAGAATTGCCAGAGAGAATAGTGATTGATGCTACCAATGAAACAAGTTTAGCGGAGGAATTCCTTTTAAATGAAGAAGGTCAGTTGGAGATAGAGAAGAGATATCCCAATGCTGGTTCTGCCAAGGTGTTTATAAGAGCATATCATCCAACTAACGCACAGTGCAATGGACTGCTTCAAAAAACAGACAAAGATTTGAGGAAAATTATAGATGATAATGGAATCGCATGTGATGATAGAACAAGAAACGCTGTTATGAGACGGGCTATTTGGGAGCATTATCGAGACGATTGGCAATTGGGATTAACAGAGATTGATGTTACAAAAGGTGAAACAAAGTCCATATGGGATAAGCTTCAGAAGTATTTGCCAGTGTATTCACTATTTCAATCGGACAGAAAGAATACTGATAGCGACAGTGAAGTTCAAGATCCATTACAAGAAGCAGTAAAGCAAATTCTTAGTGAAGAACGTTTACAAGAAGAGCTATCGGCAATTGCAATGGAGGTAGAGAGAAAACTGGAGGAAGTGTCAAGTAGAACTTTAGAAAAACTGAGAGAAATGAGTCCAGAAGTGGCTAATAGCCTAAATCCGGTGATTCCGAGTGCTAGTAGTCTTAAATGGTCAGATGTCTTTAAGAAAGTGTCAATTTCAGGAGATGAAGGAATTCCAGTTAATAAACGCGGTAGCGGTGTAAAGAGATTGATTTTGCTTAATTTTTTCAGAGCCGAAGCGGAGCGTAGAATAGCAGATAATCCAAATGCAAGTATAATTTACGCTATAGAGGAACCTGAGACATCACAGCATACTGAGAATCAAAAGAAATTGATAGAAGCATTGCTAGAGTTATCTGAAGTAAATAGTACACAAGTAATTATTACTACGCATAGTGCAAATGTAGTCAAAAAATTGGACTATTCAAATCTGAGGCTAATATCGAATTCTGATGAAGGAAAAACAGTGGAGACAGTATTGCCAGGACAATTGCCTTATCCATCCTTAAATGAAGTTAATTATTTAGCATTTTCAGAGGTGTCAGAAGAATATCATAATGAGTTATATGGTTATATCGAAGCAGAAGGTCAGTGGGATGCATATAAAGCGGGAAAACCGACTATGCCATATATTAAGATTTTAAGAGGCGGAAGTACAAGACAAGACCAAGTTGTATTGTCAGAGTATATAAGGCATCAAATTCATCATCCTGAAAATACACATAATCCACACTTTACAGAACAGCAATTGCAAACATCAATACAATTGCTGAGAGATTTTGTTCAAACGATAGTATAAGGAAAAAGACGATAGGAGAAAAATCTTCTTCGCTAGTTACTCGCTAACTAATTGTTTGCGGTAATTCTTTGTTTAGAAAAACAAGTAATAGATTAGGGAATAAAAATGGGATTGTTATTCCCCAAATACTAAAGGAAGGCGATAACATGAAGTCTGTAGATGGATTTTTTACATGGATTCTTTCCATTCAAAATTTGCTTGAAAAAATTGAAGGATGGTATAGAACTAGACGTAAATATGTACCATGGGTGTACATGTCAACTTTTATGATTGGAGTAGTTTTGATTCTGCTTAAGCTAGTAATGTTGGGAGAATTGGTAATTATTTCAGGAGTGGTATTCGCAGGGGTCGATAATATTATAGGATGGAAGCATTCTGTAAGAAGGTGGCTTAAATTATGTGTTGTATACAATCTGTTTTTTTCACTGTTATTAGCTGGAATTGTGCAAGGTATGGTAAAAGGTGCGATTGCTGATATAGTATTTGTTATAATATACTTATTGGTTTGGGTTTTTCTCTCTTTGATATCAAATAGTAAGGTGGCATTGCTGGTAAACGAGATTGTATCTGGTATGGCGGCAACAATATTTACAATAGGGACATATCTTGTGAGTATGGCATTGAAAAACAAACCTGCTTCAAGTAATTATCTGCTATATTTTCAAACGGATGAAGTTTTCGAATTAGCACTAGCAAATAAAGATGCTTTGGCATGGGAGTTTTTTGGGATAATGGGTCTGGAGATGTTAGAAACGGTCTTTTTGTCTTTGCTTCCAGTTATTGGAGTATCAGCGTTATGTATTATTATGATAAAAATAAAGGGATATTGGGTAGAAAAAAATAGAACACCAGAACCCGAGAAAAAAATCGGATATAGTGAAGAAGCTACCGATACATATTAACAACTATACTATTAAGAATAGCGTGGGAAAGAAACTCTAGTGGACAGTTTTCTTTTTCTGCGCTATTTACTTTTAAGATAAATAAGTTATAATAGTTGTAACAGAACGTAACAACTCTAACAGAAAGGAGGATAAATATGAACATCGCAGCATATTGCCGAGTTTCCACAGATAAAGAAGACCAGCTCAACAGCTTAGAGACTCAGAAAGAGTTTTTCTTAGAATATACAAAACGTACAGGGGACAACCTTATTAAATTATATGCAGACGAAGGTATTTCTGGAACTAAAATCAAGAATCGTAAGGAATTCCAGCGTATGCTTGCAGACGCTGAAAAGGGCTTATTTGACATGGTTGTGGTAAAGGATATCTCTCGCTTTGCCAGAAATACGGTTGACTTACTACAGAGTGTCCGCAAGTTAAAAGCACTTGGTATAGAGACACAGTTCCTTACTGCCAATATGACAAGTATGGGTAACAGCGAGTTTGTACTAACAATTTTTGGTGCATTAGCCCAAGAGGAAAGTGCGAACACATCTAAGCGTATCAAGTTTGGCAAGAAGATGAATGCGGAAAAAGGTCGAGTGCCAAATATTGTTTATGGATACGATAAGACCATCGGTGACTATTTCAATCTATCCATCAATGAACAGGAAGCAAGTGTTATCCGTCAGATGTATAAGTGGTACACAGAAGAAGGCTTTGGTGGTGCTAAGATTGCTAATATGCTCAATGAGCGTGGCATCAAAACAAAACGAGGGAATAACTGGAGCCAGAATTCTATATGCCGTATTCTGACCAATGAGATATATACCGGAAAGATTGTTAACGGCAAAGAAGAAATCGCAGATTTTCTGACCGGACAGAGAAAAGAAAAGGATGAATCGGAATGGTTGGTAACTGTACGCCCGGAACTTCGTATTATTGATGATGAAACCTTTGATCAGGCACAAGAAATTTTGAAAGGTCGCCATGATTCCTTTAAGCTGACTCACGAGCGTCAGAGTAACAAGTATTTATTTTCCACGCTGATTAAGTGTAAGGATTGTGGATGGTCCTTCCGTAGAACTGTCCGTCAATACAAGAATACCTATGTTCGCTGGGTGTGCTCCGGTCACAATGGACGTGGTGCGGATAGCTGCCCAAATGCAGTAACGGTAGATGAGGAAGAATTGATTCAGGTATTGCAGGAGTATTTTCAGGATGTGCTCAGCAAAAAGAAAAAAGTAATCGACCATGTGATAAGAGAATTCCAGCGTGTTTACAAGGCAAAAGATGAAAATATCGAGTATGAAAAGGAACTGAACGCAGAACTGAACAAGCTGCGTAAGTCACGTGAAAAATATATGGATATGTACACCGATGATTTGATTTCGAGAGAGGAATTGAATGAGAAAATCGGTGGCATGAGAAAAGAGATTGAACGCTTGGAAAATGAATTGAAAATGGTATCTTATCATCTCACCAAAGGAGAGCAGCTTGAGGCAATTCTTAATAGTACCTTTAAGGAGATGGAAGACATTACTGATGTTCATGAAATGACCAATACACAGCTAAAACGTCTTATTAATAAAATCGAAGTGGACAATGATGGAAATGTGGATATTTACTTGCGTCTTGTCGGTGACTTGGGCTTGGATGAAACAGTGTTGGTGGAAGCAGAACAAGAGAATTCGGATGATTCGAATAAGACCGTTACAAAATGTATTAACCATACACATGGCTGTATTAGAGAGCATGCGTGAAGCCGTTTTTTGCTGTCCGGGGATGTCGGGGGAATCAGGTGTGAAGCCGCAAGTATTTCCGGTAAAATAAAGTAAAAAATATATTGACATTACAAAGAGGGTGTGGTAATATACCAATGTTGTGAAAATAAAGAAGAGTATCCGCTCTCACCTCAGCACATATATGTGACTCGGGTTAATATTCCAAGCTTTGACGGGCTGCTGACTGGTGTGCCCTTAAGCGTTGAGTATGCGGATGGTTTTCTATCTGCATTTTTTTTGCGAAAATATGATGGAGGTGCACTACAATTAGCGACTTAATGATTAACGAACAGATCAGAGACAGAGAAGTACGTCTGATTGGTGAAAATGGCGAACTTATTGGCATCATGTCTGCCAAGGAAGCATATAAGCTGGCTCAGGAGGCAGAGCTTGATCTTGTGAAGATAGCTCCTACAGCTAAGCCGCCGGTATGTAAGATTATCGATTACGGCAAGTACAAGTATGAGCTTGCAAGAAAAGAAAAGGAAGCCAAGAAGAAGCAGAAGGTTATCGAGATTAAGGAGGTTCGCTTATCTCCGAACATCGAGGACAATGATCTTAACACCAAGGTTAGTGCAGCCAAGAAGTTCTTAGAGAAGGGCAATAAGGTTAAGGTAACCTTAAGGTTCAGAGGTCGTGAGATGGCTCATATGGCGAGCAGCAAGCATATTCTTGATGACTTCGCTAAGATGCTTGAGGAAGTAGCAGTTGTTGAGAAACCCGCCAAGGTAGAAGGCAGAAGCATGACACTGGTTTTAGCACAGAAGCGCTAGAATACAATATTTAAGGAGGATTTACATCATGCCAAAAATAAAGACAAGTAGGGCAGCAGCAAAGCGTTTTAAGAAGACAGGTTCAGGACAGTTAAAGAGAATGAAGGCTTACAAGAGCCATATCCTTACTAAGAAGAGCACAAAGAGAAAGAGAAATCTCAGAAAGGCTACTTTAGTTGACCATACAAATCTTAAGGCAATGAAGAAGATTTTACCATACCTCTAAGATAGAGTCGAATCGGGTAGAATTTTATAAGATATGCGGTGCATTGCCGAGATTATCGGTACGTGCTCAGAATAGAAATTTAGGAGGAATAATTCAAAATGGCAAGAATTAAAGGCGGATTAAACGCAAAGAAGAAGCACAATAGAGTATTAAAGTTAGCTAAGGGTTACAGAGGAGCAAGATCTAAGCAGTACAGAGTTGCTAAGCAGTCTGTTATGAGAGCTCTTACAACAGCTTACGCAGGAAGAAAGCAGAAGAAGAGACAGTTCAGACAGTTATGGATTGCCAGAATCAATGCTGCAGCAAGAATGAACGGACTTTCATACAGCAAGTTCATGTTCGGTCTTAAGAACGCAGGCGTTACAATGAACAGAAAGATGTTAGCTGAGTTAGCTGTTAACGATGCTGCTGCTTTCACACAGTTAGCAGAGGTTGCTAAGACTAACCTTAAGTAATTGTCCATAATTACATGATTTTATAAGACAGTCTTGGGAACATATATGTTTCTGAGGCTGTTTTTGCTATATGACGCAGGGGACAGGCATAATATTTTAAATTTTGTAAAAAAAATACACATTTTATAAAATTCCCTATTGCAAAATCCGGAGGATGGATGTATAATTAATTTCAGTTAAGGGAACAGCTTAACAGGTATTCCTCGATAGCTCAATGGTAGAGCACACGGCTGTTAACCGTGGGGTTGTAGGTTCGAGCCCTACTCGGGGAGCTTATTTTGGAGCAGGATATGTTATGTATCCTGCTTTTTTGAATTATATTATGCTTTTGATAAATTCATAGAGGTTTATATATTACCTTAGTTTAAATAAAAATTTTATTTCTGCACAATATGCCGTTAAATAGAAAGCCCGCCGTTAAGGCGGGCTTTCTAATGTTATTCTAATGTTAATTGCATAGAACTGTTATTGCAGTACAAGATTTACATTTGCAGGAAATTCTTGTAATCAACAAGCTCCTTAGGAACAGGAAGATTTTTTCGCTCCAGCTGCGAGATGACAAGATCAATGTGCTTTAACTTCGTCATGAACGTCTTGTTGCCGCCGGAAAACAGCTCCTTGACCATAGGGTTATCCGACAGCCGGTCACGGAATTCCTTTGAAAATGGGCAGTAGGTAAAGAGTATATGCCGCGCAATTTTATTTAATCTGAAGGAGCCGAGAGACTCATAAATCATCCATGTCTCATAGTCGTGCACGAATACCTCGCGATAATTGTTACGGCAGGAAGTGAGAGTAGACTTGATTTTTGCCTTGGCAGCTTCCGGCAAATCGCGGTTCTTTTTATAAAACTGGATATAGTCGCAGTATTCAGCCGTCAATGATGGCTCTGAAATATTGTTCCAGTATACACCCTGCGAACGCTTGCACATTTCCCAACGGAAACGCCCTGTTACGCAGGTAAGAATGTTGGATACATTGATTGTAGGGAATATAGGAAGGATAAATCGTGCGGGTGTATCCTTTAATCTGCCCTCAATCTCCTGCCACATAAGACCTTCATTGCCCGCAACAGGCATAAGGATTACATTAGGGATGACCTCAGACATAATAAATTCACGGTCAATCTCACTTTCCTTATTCTGATAAATAATCTCACGGTAGAAGGCTGAGAAGTCCTTTCTTCGAATGGCATCTATTGAGGAGATTATCTTTTCGGCGGTGACAATTGAGGCACTGAAGCTTCTTGTGATTCCGTTTTCCGTGAGGACAGGGCAGAAATTGCTGCTTCTGCCGTGGACTACTCTGTTAGCGGATGTGAACATGTTCTCGATTTCAAAGCGGACCTTGGCATCATTGTCAGCAAGAGCAGCCTCAGCATCCTTGGCTGAAAGCTTTCCCATGCGCTTGTTTGTATTGATTGTCTCAGTGTAATCCATATCCATGGAGTTCTTGGACGGTTCCTTATCACCCCATAAAATCTCTCTTAGCCATGAATAGATTGTATAGACACCCTTTCCGTTACACTCTTTTTCCACTATGAGAGATAACCTGTAAAGGTCAAGGGAGTTCTCTCTTGACAGGAGATTCTCGTCCATGTATCCGAAATTCAAAAACATGGATATAATAGGAGGTGTGGTAAGACTGTTGACCGCTTTGCAAAATACAAGATAATATATCTTGTAATACAGCTTGGAAATCTCGCGGCGGAGCTGCCTTGCTTCGTCTGAGGGTGATGTCTGCTGTTTCGGTATTCTGTAGCTTTCCATAAGCTGGGTGAAGCGTTCGGCATCTTCAGCCTCTATTTCGGAGTAGGCGAGAATACGCGGAAGTGATTTCTCAAGCTGGGACCATGCGAATTCTTCATCAAAATCATCGCCTGTATCGGTTAATGCAGCAGGGGTATCCTCAATCGCCATGATAAAATCATCCTCCGGCTCCGGTTCAACATAGTCGACATTGATTTCCAGACGGCCTGCCATCTGTGAGCACGCATCGTTGAGGTTTGACAGGAAACGTACACCATCGTAAATTGAGCCTATAGTAACCGGTAGACTGGCTTTGTAAAATTCGACCGCAGTCTTATTCGATATGGATGAGAGCGCGTTGAATTTGTCTAATTCCCAACGGGAAATACGGGAATCCGGGCGGTACTCTGCATCGACATCACGACATTTCATGGTCAGCTCAAGATATGTCTTGATTATATCGGCAATATGCCTGGAATGCATTATGGCAAATATACTGATATTGTCTGCTTGATCATTCAGCACACGCGTTATGTCTGTGGAGGAAGAGACGGTGTATCTTTTCACCATGGTGTCCTCATCTGCGAAATAATTAAACACATACATTCCGTAATAACAGTCGGTTAAGCCGGCTGCTGAGCCGGGACCAAGATAATATGTACCATAGGTTGTCATGCACTTGATTCTGCCCTTGAGGATAATGTAGATTTCATCCACATCATTGCCACGGGTAGTGAGACGTTCACCGGCAGCATACGTCACAACACTGCCTGATATACTGTTATCCATATTTAATCCCCATTCTTAAAAATTATGTACAGTTTCCTGGGAGGTTGATACGGTTCGTAGAAGGTCATATCTGATGTAACGGATATATTTTCTTTGAATAATACCAACTGTCTGAAAAAACTGCTGATTTATATAAAATAGTGTAGTATATTCTCGGTTCAATGTCAATAAAATTTACGTTGTCACAGTGACAGAATAGTGTATAATATAAATGTAAAGCGGTTGAAATGAAATAAAGAGTATGCCAAAGGAAATCAAAGGAAGGGAATGCACGATGATAATACATGATAAGAACAACTATATGGATATGATGTACAAGCTTTTAAATGCTCTTGGTTATAAAGATATGAAGAAAAATGCTGAGGATAGTATAGTCAGCATGACAGGCAAGAAGGATGGAAAGACTTATGCGTTTGCATGCAGGTATGATATAGATGCAATAAACGGTTCCGTTATGGAGGAGTTCATAAACGCAGCGAAGAAGCCGGGTGTGGACGTGCTTGTGTTTATGACCAACAGCTCATTTTCCACATCTGCCAAGAAAGCCGGTGATGCAGCAGGTGTTGAATTATGGGATAGGAATTACATAGATAGAATGTCGATAGGCGTGGATGTTGAATATGAAAAGCCTGTAGTAAAGGAAAAGAGCCATCTTAAGCTGTACATTGCTATAGCAGCAGTTGTGGTTGTGGTTCTGATTGCAGCGCTTGCATTGTACTTTTTCCTTCCTATGCCTATGCCAAGGTAAACGGAGCACAGGTGGGACATGGGGTCAGGTACATGTGTCCCCGCCTTTTGGGACACTGTACCTGACCCCGTGTCCCACCGGACACCCATGTCCCATCCCAGTGTCCTGCCCTGTGGGACACTGTACCTGACCCCAGTGTCCCACTTCGCCAGCCGGTAATCTTATTTATCCAGCCGCATATCCGACTGTATACGCTTCTTATATTTTTCAGGCTCCTTCGCCATCCTCGCCATAGCCTCAAATGCAAACAGAACCATAGCCTCCTTACAGCATGAGGCGTCATTCTTGCCTGTGTCATGCCGAAGGTCATAGTTCGACATCTGCCATACGAACAGGTCTACAATTGAATAGTTCTCAATAGTGTAGCTGCACAGCAGGTCGTGATGGTCTATATAGTAGAGCAGCTCCTCATAAATATTCTCATTTTCCATTACAAGTGACCAGAATGAGTTGAACCATTCGTCACTGTTTCCTACAAGGTCAGAAAGCTCCTTGACCGCTTCCATAAGCTTGATTTTCCTTGCATCATAGATAATATTTGCCATGATATGCCTCGATTCAGAAAATATAATAAATTAAATTATTAGGTCATTAAGCAGTAATGTTTTTATGCAATGATGATAGTACACAATGTGGAAAATTACAATATAGCAATCGCAGTGTATTGTTATTTGTGCAAATAAAATACCACATATCCATAGGATGTGTGGTATGAAGCAATGCAGTCGAAGGGAGTTGAACCCTCATGGACGTAAGTCCACATGAACCTGAATCATGCGCGTGTGCCAATTTCGCCACGACTGCATATCGATATATAATTCTGAACAGATAAGCTCTGCTCAATGAAGCTTTTATATAATATCATCTATTGTGTGAATTTGTCAAGATGAATATGAGAAATGTTGTAAATAGTTTTGTATATTCTCCAGCATGGGATGGTAAAACTATAGTGCCTGTAGGGTTTATGTTATGCTTATTGTTATGGTTATTGTTATGATAGCTGGATGAGCAGCTATGGAGTGAAATTGTGTATTTTGTAGAAAAAGAATATTTTTTGAAAAAAATTGAAAAAATTTCAAAAAAGTACTTGCATTCTTTAAAAAGTTATGCTATTATACATCATGTCGCTGGAACACAGCGAAGCACATAATAAGCAGTCGTGGCGGAATTGGCATACGCGCTAGACTAAGGATCTAGTCCATATTGCTTGGGTGCGGGTTCAAGTCCCGCCGACTGCACTGAGTTAAGATCTTGAGATTTCTCAAGGTCTTTTTGCTTTATAAGATTTGCTGAGCGTATTAAATTCCATAATCAGATATGACTTTGGTGTTCATAGAATTATAACAATTGCACTTCTTGTATTTTATATTCGCCTGTTGTATAATTATCCTAATAACGCTGCGCGCAGGCGCAGAAATTAGGAGGTCGCAATGGGCGAATTTTTTTCAGAATGGATTGTAAAGAGAAAGACACCGCAGAACGTGAAGATAATACAGACACTTCTCGTTATTGTATGCGTGCTTTCGTGCGGATTGCTGCCGATTCCGTATGTAGGAATACTGGCGGTTGCTCTTATTATTTTCCTCAGTTATCTCTATTTTAAGAATAATGATGTTGAGTGGGAATATGCTCTTGTCGAGAAGACGATGTACATTGATAAGATTATGAAGAAGTCTAAGAGAAAGAGAATGGGTGAGTACGACCTTACAAAGACAGAGGTTATGGCTCCGGAGGGTTCTTCGTATATAAAGGAGTATGATAACAGGAATCTGAAGTGTACCGATTTTTCATCCCTTATCCCGGAGAACAAGAAGTATGTGCTTATCATCATGGATGGCAATGAGATGGTCAAGCTTGTACTTGAGCCGGATGAGAGAATGTTAAAGGAGCTGAGGGACATCATTCCGAGACAGTTACATATCGATTAATCGGAAGACCGCTCTAAGACATTGCATTTTGTGAAATTAAATGTTGTGTATGAAGTATAAGGAAATATGGAACTTTCAAAATAATGTTTTTGATTTTAAAAATGTCATGTTGACATTTGAAAGTGGATTTGCTACTATTGATAAAATTATACAAATTAAGAAAGCGAGGATAATGAAATGGGTAAGATTATTGGCGATGGCATTACTTTTGATGATGTGTTGCTGGTACCACAGTATTCGGAAGTTACACCGAATATGGTTGATTTATCAACTAACCTTACAAAGAAGATTAGACTTAATGTTCCTATTATGAGTGCCGGTATGGATACGGTTACCGAGCACAGAATGGCGATTGCGATGGCAAGACAGGGCGGAATCGGTATCATTCACAAGAATATGTCCATAGAGGCGCAGGCTGAGGAAGTTGATAAGGTTAAGCGCTCCGAGCACGGAGTTATCACTGACCCATTTTATTTATCACCTGAACATACACTCCGTGATGCGGATGAGCTTATGGCTAAGTTCCGTATCTCCGGTGTTCCTATCACAGAGGGAAGAAAGTTAGTTGGTATCATCACTAATCGTGACCTCAAGTTCGAGCAGGATTTTGACAAGAAGATTCGCGAGTGCATGACAAGCGAGGGTCTTGTAACAGCCAAGGAAGGAACTACACTTGAGGAGGCTAAGCAGATTCTTGCCAAGGCTCGTAAGGAGAAGCTTCCTATTGTAGATGATGATTTCAATCTCAAGGGTCTTATAACAATCAAGGATATTGAGAAGCAGATTAAGTATCCTTTATCAGCTAAGGACGAGCAGGGAAGACTTCTCTGTGGAGCTGCAGTCGGTATCACCAAGAATATAATGGAGAGAGTTGACGCTCTTGTTGAAGCTAAGGTTGACTGCATAGTCATCGATTCAGCTCATGGTCATTCCAAGAATATCATCGATACACTTAAGATGGTTAAGGCTAAGTATCCTGAGCTTCAGGTTATCGCCGGCAACATTGCTACAGGTGCCGCTGCGAAGGCTCTCATTGAGGCCGGTGTCGATGCGGTTAAGGTTGGTATCGGACCTGGTTCCATCTGTACAACAAGAGTTGTTGCAGGTATCGGTGTTCCTCAGATATCAGCAGTTATGGATGTATATGAGGTTGCCAAGCAGTATGGTATTCCTGTTATCGCAGACGGTGGTATCAAGTTCTCGGGAGATATCACTAAGGCTATCGCAGCCGGAGCAGATGTATGTATGATGGGAAGCATGTTCGCAGGCTGTGACGAGGCTCCCGGAGACTTCGAGTTATTCCAGGGTCGTAAGTACAAGGTATACCGTGGCATGGGCTCTATCGCAGCCATGGAGAACGGAAGCAAGGACAGATACTTCCAGACAGACGCTAAGAAGCTTGTTCCGGAAGGCGTTGAGGGACGAGTTGCATATAAGGGACTTCTTGAGGATACAGTATTTCAGCTTATGGGCGGTCTTCGTTCGGGAATGGGTTACTGTGGCGCACCTACTATTCCATATCTCAAGGAGAACGGACAGTTCGTCAAGATATCTGCCGCTTCACTCAAGGAGAGCCATCCGCATGATATCCATATCACGAAGGAAGCTCCTAACTACAGCGTAGACCAGTAGGAGATATGCTGAATATTTACAGTATGAATGAACTTCAAGGAGTACCTGAATGAAAAAAGGTATGTTGATTTTATCAGGAGTATTAGGGCTGTCATTGATAGCCCTGGTGCTCCTGATTATGGTATATATAGGAAAAAATGAAATTGCCCGAAGTAATAATGGAAGCGATGGAGCTGAACAGACGGCGGAGCATACGGATGAGCAGGAGACCACCACCAGAGCAGCAGTTACACTTGTGACACTTCCGAAGGATATAGAGCTTCCGGATTGGGCTGAGGAGTTCAAGACTACGATAATGGAGGATTATCTTCCGGTCAATGAATACTCAAGACCCGGTAAGGAGCTCAAGAAGGTCAATGCTGTAGTGATTCACTACGTTGGCAATCCTGGCACAACGGCAGCTCAGAACAGGAGCTACTTCGAGAACATCATCGAGACAGGGGAAGCGTATGTCAGCAGCCATTTTATTGTGGGACTTGAAGGTGAGATTATCCAGTGTGTTCCGCTTGACGAGATTTCCTATGCCTCCAATGAGCGCAATGATGACACTATAGCAGTCGAGTCATGCCATCCGGATGAGACGGGAGCATATAATAAGGCGACATACGAATCGCTGGTGAAGCTCACAGCGTATCTTTGTATACTCTATAATCTTAATCCGGATAAGGATGTCATAAGACATTATGATGTTACAGGTAAGGAATGTCCGAAGTATTTCGTTGACTATGAGAATGAATGGAATCTGTTCAAGGCGCAGGTCAAGAGACAGATGAGTGAGAAATAGACAGGGGAGGTGTTGGGACAGGGGTGTTGGGACAGGGGTCAGGTCACTGTGTCCCATAACTGGGACACGGACCTGACCCCTGTCCCAACAGCTCAGAAGAATCTGCTGACCTTGCATGTATCATTAAGGCTTGTCACCATAGTATCTTCAAATTCATCTTTCTGTCCCTCCGGAATATCGCTGTGGCGTATCATGGCAAGAACCGTGTTCTTACGGAACATCATGTAGTAGCCGAACACGTTGGTGTACACATGTGTGAATTCATCGTACTTTATGAACTTATGTACATCACATTCAGGGACATCAATCAGGATGCCGTTTTCCATCAGGCAGAATTCACATGGAGCCGATTCGGATGGGTCACGGTGCTTGAGGTGATACCGGATGCTTGAGTTGAACTGTGTTATCACGATTATCGGATAGAACAGGAATACTATGCAGAGTATCGCCCAGAAGGTATCCATCGTGCCTGTGGTAAGCCTGTATATGCCGCAGGATATGCTTGTCGCTATAAGTGCAATTAAAATCAAGGTCTCAAGCTTTTCCCTTATAAATCGGTTCCAGTAGGTTATCTTTTTGTATTCTTTGCCGTCGGGCTTTTGTGTTGAAGTGAATCTGATTACTGTATTCATAGTATGCCTTTCCTTTTTTATAGCTAATGAAACAAGTATAATACATTGTATGGAGTGCGTCAAATATTTATTGAGAGATATAAGCGGAGAGCGGAGCTGAAAGAAAAATGAGCGTACAGAATGTATATAAAGTATGCGGGAATCTATATTGGCAATATGGATATGATGTTGGGGTCAAAACATGCCAACTTAATTTACGAGTGTATAACGTATTA
>OGER01000046.1_pt1 | contig 124948 bp, 124 predicted proteins | sample 1570691 | NCBI WGS metagenome assembly OGER01 (sample SAMEA2582143, study PRJEB24529) | metagenome | biome: Human gut stool | place: China | collected 2011
ACATAAAGTTCGTATTGAATGCCTGGCTTTCTGTTCCGTTGTCCCCATTGTACAACCCCACATATTTCAACTGTTTGTTGTCCAACAATATAGAAGAGGCCTTATATTTGGGAGAGTCCGAATTATAAACTGTCTTTATCCAGGCTCCATACATAGTGACGCGGGTCTTGAGCGATTCGATTCGTTTGGAAGCGAACTGAAACTCCACTCCTTCTTTACGCACCTTCATTACATTGCCTTGTGTGGAATACACATCCAGATTATATTCATTTGCATAAGTCAACTGAGAAAGTTGGGGAGGAGCCGTCAAAGCTGAGCCGTCGATACTTGCAGGATCATATAGCTTATACGCCAATGATTTATAATAAGTGATATCATCAAAAGCATTGTTCATCCGTTCGCGGAAATAAGTCATCGACAGACGGTTTCCCTTATAGCTGACGTCGGCCCGCACTTCCCATTTCATGTTACGTGCCGGTTCCAACTGATAGTTTGTATTATCCCATTTATACGTCATCATATTGATACGGCGATAATCCGGGTTGGTATGGTAATAATTCAGCTGGATCAAGTCTACATACTTAAAATCCGGATATAGCTGTGCGGTGGTCGGCATACGGCTGATCCAGCCCAAACCTCCCGAAAAGGCAACATTCCATCCGTTTGATACCGGCAAACTCCATTGCAAGTCCAGACGGAGATCGGGATATATCTTACCCTGCATCTTATATTTAGTGTCCAGCCCCAATAAGGACTGCAAGCGGATACCGGCCGTAAAAGCCAATTTATGTCTATTTACAGGAAGATTCAACACCTCCTCGGCATAGAAGGCGAAAGGTTGCAGCCCCGGTATGTCCTTAAAACGGCGCGGACGTGTACTCAAACTTTCACTGATGGGCCGTGTCACATCGAATACCTGGCCTTCTCCCAAATTCTTCTGATAATTCCATTCCACCCCTATATTCATTGCATTTTGCAGCATCCCCAGTGGAAAAGCCAATTGCGTACGGGCAGAAGCCGTAACATATAAAGGTTTACCGTCAATTTCCATCTGCGCCACATAATTATAAGGCAGATAGATGCCATCAGATTCTCCGGTCTCTGTCTGAGTAGCAATAGCGGCCGGACGATTCAGAGACACAGATTTCGTTTCACGCATCTTCTCCCACTGCCAACTGACAGAAGTTGCCGCGCTAATCTCACGAATCCACGAATGGTTAGGGAATTTCAGGTTCCATTTTCCTGCCATCTTCAAACTACTGAAGTCTGATTTATAAGAGTCCTCCTTTACGGTTGCATCTTTATCCCGCTTCGCATCATCAAACGATCCGGTATAGTCGGTACTGATATTCCAATGAATATTACGTTCATTCCATAACCATTTTCCATCCAGACGGGTGGAGGCTGTGAGACGGGTATAGTTTTTCACGCTGTTGCGCGGATCTATTTTTGAATCCAGATAGCTCAAATCGGCATTCAAAACATAACGTCCGTTCCCGCCCAACCGGAATCCTTTGCCCACTGAAAACAGTTTGCTGGTCTTATCAGCCTTGAAGCGTGCAGATAACGGACTTTCGCTGGTTTTACGCTGGATAATCACAGCGCCGTTTGCCACGTTACCATAAGCTACAGAGGGAATACCACGAATGATCTCCACCTTTTCAATATTATCAGTCGGAATGGTACGCATATCCAGTCCCTTTGACATCGTACTCGTCGCATTTACAGCAGAAGTGCTACTCGGCATATACTGCAGATTGGCATCCGTATTCTGAAAAATACCATCAATGTAAAATCCAACTCCCAATGAAGAGATATCTTCCGTATTACCCGTTTCACGTATACGAATCAGATTGGCCTGTCCCATCTGAGGATCAGCCGATTTTCCTCCGGGTATCAGTTCCATCAAATCACTGAAACTACTGGGTTGAAGATGTTTCATGGCAGTACGGTCGACTATGGAAGCACTGGTAGCACGCTTTGATTCGGAAGCAGTCACTACCACTTCGTTCAACGCCATGTTTGAGGGCTTTAAATGAAAGATTTCTGAAGTATTTCCAAGCACTTTAATCTCTTTTTCGGTAGAATCATACCCTAAATAAGATACGACGATCCGATAGGTCCCGGGCTTGATATGAAGAAGTTCAAAATGTCCGTTTGCATCTGTTATTCCGCCATAAGCAAACTGTTTCTCCACAAACAACTGAATGGTGGCATAATCCAATGCTTTATGAGTTTGTTCATCCAATACAGTACCCCGGAATACAAACGTCTGCCCCCACGCACGAGACACATTACAGCAAATTATAAATAAAAAAAGTATATATGCAATTTTACGAATCATCTCACCTTCTATTAGCTCGCAAAAGTACAATATACCCACAGCGGGGACAATACCAAAATTTAGGTATAATATTGTATCTATATGCAAACACAATACCTACATTTAGTTGTTTTACCTAATCTTTATCAATGTAAAATCACCTTTGATGAAATCTTTCTATTATAAGATTACCATTCTGACATTAGCTATGACTCTTTTTTATTTACTGTCCTTATCTTCCTCCAAGCACCTTTATATATAGATAACATCCGGTCAAATACGGGACGTTCCTATTTCGGCTTACCTCACAGGAAGCTTGATCCAATATATACCCCTATGAAATAACAATATATGAAACGCCCCTTAACAATATATGTTATTCCGATTACATATATTGTTAAGGGGCGTTTCGTGTATTCTACCCGACAGGTAGGATACAAAGTGTTTAAAGTCTGTTCAGGTGATTCTTACCTGTCGACCGCACACTCGGATTTCCTTTGTATGAAACTTCACCGCTTCCTTGAATATTAGTCACAAGTGTCTTTGTAGCTACACAGGTAATATCTCCGGAACCGTTGACACGGGCTGTTACATTCTCTGCATCCAACTTACGCGCATTAAGTTCTCCCGACCTGCTCAGCACCAGTGTGGCATCGCGGGTAGAACCGGACAGAGTCATATCACCCGAACCGGCCAATTGTGCAGCTACATTATTGGCACGGATACCCAATACATCCATATCACCCGATCCGCTCAATTTTGCCGTTACGGTCGATGTGGTATAAGCACTTCTTACTTTCAGATCACCTGATCCCTGAAGCATTGCACTGATTTCGCTCCCGGTAACACCGACAACATTCAAGTCACCCGAACCCTGCAAAGTCAGACTCACACTTTTAGCACGAATCTGTCCTTTCACATCAATATCTCCGGAACCTTTCAACAAAGCAGAAAAATCACCATTGCATGTTACATCTCCCGCAACGATGTCTCCCGAACCGGCCAATGATACCTCAAGTTCTTCTGCCTTCAGATTACCTAAATAGATATCGCCCGACCCCTGAAGGAAAGCACTTCTTAAAGACGGACTGGAAACCAGGACTTTCAGCCGTCCCGCTTTACCATAAGAAATATTAGTATGTGGCTTCATATTCACTATCAGCGTACTTCCTTCTACCCGGCATTCTATCAAATCGACCAGATTGTCCGATCCTGTAACCTGAACCTTGGTTCCTCCCGACGACTGTGTGTATTCAATGGTCGGACTTCCTTTCAGCTGAATCCGATCGAATCCCGACACTTTAACGTTCTTCGTTATGTATTTACCACTTGCCACAATCGCTCCTTGGGCACTTACCAACGTTGCCGACATCAACAAAGACAGAAAAAGAAATGCACTGATCCCTCTCTTACGAATTGTTTTCATATTCATTCTATTTTTTGATTATAGCTATTAGACGTAACAAGTATCCGGAACGTTGCACAGAAACCTGTATTTCTTGCAAAAAAACGGATGGTTGCTTTCCTTAATACAGTTCCAAACCGAACTCTTCCTTCAGTTGCAACAATGCGCTGTTCTTTTGTGCCATCATCTGGAACTTTTCCACACGGCTGACCGCACGTACATTCTCCGTCGCTTCGCTGACACGAACGGTCATTGTCACTTTGCGGTTCTTTAATGAACCACGCAAATATGCTTGTATGTTGGGAATCAGTGCCGTGAAATCTTTCGCAATGATTTCATTGTCTACCACCACCTCAAAAGTCGTATCATTGAGCAATGACAGACGCATGTTCTGCATACGCATGGCAATCGCTTTCTGTTCTATCGGCATACGTCCGGCGTATTCCTGCCAGTAATAATTCAAATCGCGTTCATTGAAGATGAAATCTTCTTCAATCTGCTGTGTCTGCGCCTGGACAGTATGGACCGCTCCCGATCCCTGCTGCTCTTCCTCCTTCTGAGGATGCTTGATGGAAAGTCCGAGACTGGATTTCTTCATCACAGGAATCTTCTTTTCTTCTTTAAACTGTGCCATCCGTACCGCATCGGGCATAGCTCCCGGTGGAGAAACCGCCCCGCCCGGACGTATGTTGACAGCCGGAGAGGCAGTGGCTTGCTGGGGCGCAACCTGCGGAGCAGCAGGTGCAGCGACATTCGTACTCTGAGATTGCGAAGCGGCAGGTGCTACCTGAGGCTGCTGTGCAGCGGCGGGTTGCGTGAAGACGGGTTTTATGGCTTGTTTAGGGCCACGCCCACCACTGCCGTCATCCCCCTCAACGGTAAGCTGAGCAACCTGTATCAAGGTCAGTTCCACCAACAGACGTTTATTTTTGCTGGCGCGGTAGTTCATATCACAATCATTGCAAAGTTTCATGGCTCGGTACAGGAACGGCAATGTGCACTTCTGTGCCTGCTCCTGATAACGTTGGCGGATGCTGGCACCTACCTCAAGCAACTGGAGTGTAGCAGCATCTTTGCTCACTAACAAATCACGGAAGTGTGATGAAAGTCCGGTGATGAAATGGCTACCGTCGAATCCTTTGTTCAGTACATCGTTGAACAATAGTAAAGCATCACTTACCTTATTTTCAAGGAAGCAGTCTGTCAGGCGGAAATAGTATTCGTAATCCAGCACATTAAGATTCTCGATCACACTCTTGTAGGTGATATTACCTCCGGTGAAACTTACTACCTGATCGAAAATGGAAAGTGCATCACGCATACCTCCATCCGCTTTGAGCGCAATCACGTTCAAGGCTTCAGGTTCGGCCGTGATTCCTTCTTTCGATGCCACATAAGACAGATGATTCACGGTATCATCCACACTGATACGGTTAAAATCGTAAATCTGACAACGCGACAAAATGGTGGGAAGGATTTTATGCTTCTCCGTTGTAGCCAAAATGAAAATGGCATGGCGGGGAGGTTCTTCCAATGTCTTCAGGAAGGCGTTGAAAGCCGAGGCCGACAGCATGTGTACCTCGTCAATGATATACACTTTATACTTACCTATCTGTGGCGGAATACGCACCTGTTCCACCAGTTGGCGGATATCGTCTACCGAGTTGTTGGACGCCGCATCCAGTTCATGAATGTTGTACGAGCGTTGCTCGTTGAAAGCGACACACGACTCACATTCGTTGCAGGCTTCGCCATCTGCCGTAAGATTCATACAGTTGATGGTCTTGGCAAAGATACGTGCACAAGTAGTTTTACCCACTCCGCGCGGTCCGCAGAACAGATAAGCATGCGCCAGTTTCTGGGTGGCGATAGCATTTTTCAGTGTAGTGGTCAGTGCCCGTTGCCCCACGACCGACTCAAAGGTGGAAGGACGATACTTACGGGCGGATACGATATAGTTTTCCATATTCCGGATGATCTCTGTTTTTTGAGTTTGTGCAAATGTACGCAAAAAAGTGCAAGGAGAAAAAAGGAAGCGGAATAAGTTTTAGAGCGGAAATGCTACGTTTTAAGTTATTAGTTTTATCTTTGCATTTGGAATTAATGAGAAAATCATGGGCAAATTAATCACAATCTGGGAGTTTATAGGCAGACATAAATACTGGATCACCGTCCTGGCATTCGGAGTCATCATCGGCTTTTTGGACGAAAACAGTATGATCCGCCGCATCGGCTATGCACGCGAAATCAGCCGCTTGCAGGGAGAGATTGATAAATACCGCGCAGAGTATGAAGAAAACACGGAGCGCCTCAACGAGTTGAGCACCAATCCTGAAGCCATCGAACAGATAGCGCGCGAAAAATATCTGATGAAAAAGCCCAACGAAGACATTTACGTATTTGACGAGAACGAATGAAACAACTGATACCCGCACTTTTCGCCGTAGGCGCCGTGATGGCTCTCGTAGGAGCTGCCGTCTTTATCACCGGATGGGTGTATGCACCTTATATATATACCATCGGGGCAGGCTTTGTGGCATTGGCCCAGGTCAACACTCCGCTCCGGGCAAAAAGCAAAACGCTCCGCCGCCTGCGCATTCAGCAGATATTCGGCGCACTGGCATTGATACTGACAGGTGCATTCATGTTCACCACACGCGGCAACGAATGGATTGCCTGCCTCACCATAGCAGCTATATTGGAACTTTATACAGCTTTTCGCATTCCGCAGGAAGAGGAGAAAGAGCTCTCTAAATAAAAAAGAGCTCCCCTTTTTCAAAGTTTCCTCTCTACCTTTCACTTGCATCAGCAATTGAAACCGAATGATACACTACTTTAAATGAATAACCATCGTAGTGTCCCGTTTGAGTTCAAAACAGCATTTTTCAAACGAAGGAGCTCCCAAGACTCCTTCGGCATCATTGCTGAACCCGAACTTTTCCAAAGGACGCCCGAATGCACCGGTATCCAACTTCCCGTTTTCATTTTCATCCTGAAAGAGGGAAATGGCATAAGTACCGGCAGGAATTCCCTTACAGGGTATCTCTATCGTCCGGTCCTTCACTCCTACCCGAAAACCGAAAACAGGCTTCTTCATAAAGGTCTGTTTGGAAGAATAGATAGCCACGTAAACAGATCCGTCCACATGCTCCACGTCTTTGACAATCAATGTCAGATTCTGACCCGCTACGGACACACTCGTTAGTACTGCAAACAGCAAAATAATCATTGTCTTCATAATGGTAAATATTTAAAAATTAGAAACATCATAAGCTACTTTCTTACCTAAAGTGATATAAACTCCCAGATAGAAGAAACGGTCACTGGAAGCACGGACGGCCTGTCCGTTAATCCGTCCATATTCGTTCTTACGCCCCGTCAGATTAGTGGCAGAGGCATGTACGATAACCTTCTTACTCGCCAGCACAGTGATACCCAAATCGAAAGAATGACAGGGTTTTACTTCATCATTCATCAACCCCGGCAGTTCCGGATTATGATAAGGACGCCCACTTGCCAACCGGTCGGTCACGCTGAAGATGGTTCGCAGACGGGGAACACTGTATTTCAGTACCAATGACACATTATGACGGGTAGCGTATTGCGGAACGGTCAGTTCAGTATATTCCCGGTATTTCCGTTTTGAAAGATTATAAGAATAGGACAAACGGTATTCAAAATTCTTCCATAGGGCATTGTCACAAAAATATAGGTCAACGCCTTTACTATGTCCGTATCCATCGGGAACCATACCTTGGGGAACAGACAATTCCAGCCTTTTATAATTTTTGTAATAAAACTCCGCTTTGTAAAATCGCCCGCTCTGTTCGTATTGGAGACTGAAGAGAGTCTGCCTACAGATATTAGAGGGCAAAGCAGTGTTTTTTATCAGGTATTTATTTTCCGGTAATTGAGTGTATTGCCCTGCCACAACCGAGATTGCCAAACGATTCCACGCATAACTGACAGCAGCTCTGGGAGACCAGTTCATCCGCCGGTTCAATGAAACATACTCCGGACGGAAAGACAGTTCTGTTTTGAAGTGTTCCGACAGATAAAAAATGGACGAAAGAAATCCTGCACAGATCGTGGGGTACATACGGTTTTCATCATAGAGCAACTCAAACCGATAATAATCCCGATATGACCGGATAAAAGTTTCAACTCCCGCATCCAGACGTAGCCAAGGAGTAAATTGCCGGAAGGACCTGACTTTCAAATGAAGTTCCTGCTGCCGCTCACTCCATGCATCCCCGCCTGTCACTGCACCTCCCACTCGCCGGTCATAAAAAGAATACGCAGCCCCGAAAAACCAATTCCAACCGGAAGCGGCACGTTTGCGGAAGGTAGTGTTCAGATAAACATTGTTTTCACCCAAACCGAAGAGATGACGGTCTGCATCTGCATAATTCGAAAAGGAAGTACGGTCATACCCTGCATATAATTTGAATACAGTCCTTTCATCCGGCGTGTACCGATATTGGGCAGCACCGGAAAACATACCGTATGGCTGCTTGAAATCAGTCCGGGAAGGATAAACCCGATAATAAGGTGACAGATTCTGATAATCGAGATTCAGCGAAAGTGAAGAGTGCCCGAAAGCCCGCGTACCACCTCCTCCCAACCCGACGGTAGAAACATTCATCCCCAGTTTATTGACCGTACTATGGTCCTTGGTTTCCAGAGGAAGTACAGCAGACAAGGCCTCTCCATACTCCTGTGACTGTCCGCCGGAAGCCAGATTGACACCACTGAACATAAAAGTGGAATAGCGTCCTCGTGCAGGAGTATCCGCTCCGGTTGTAGTATAAGGATTCAACACATGCATGCCGTCTATATAGGTCTGTGTTTCGTTACTGCTCCCGCCACGCACCAGCAGACGACCGCTTTCACCCTGAATTTGAGCCCCCGGAAGGGTTTGCAAAGCCCGATATAAATCCCCGTTAGCTCCTCCTACCGTTACCAGATCGACCGGTCGCAAATCGCTCCAGCGGCTGTTAGCCCTGGGAGTTTTATGTGCTTTGACGACTACCTCGTCCAACAATATACTATCACCTAAAGTCGTGAAAAAAATGGTATCCGTAGTTACGTTTTGGGCTACGAGTGAAACCGGGAGAAGCATCAAGCTTCCAATCACTGTTACATAGAATCTCTTCATTGTGGTCTGTTTGCTAACATTTTCACCGGCAAACATAAAGGATCGGTTCCAAGCAAAAAAATATCCGGGACAGACAGCCCGGATATGTGACAAGCAGCTCGTCCTATGTGACGAACTGCATCTTTTTGTGACCAACGGTTATTTGCCGACTATAGTTTCCATCAGCTCTTTAAACTGTTTGGAATAGGCCCGTGATACAGGTATCTCTTCCGGATAACCTTCCAAAAGCAAACGGTAGCCCTGTGAGTTTCCACTAACCTTTACCACCTTACGGAGATTGACCAGAAAAGCACGGTGACACTTCGCTACTAACGGAGACCCACCGGTTACTTCCTCCGCCTGCTTCATGGTCATCCGCAACAGACACTGCATAGTTCTGCCTCCTTTCTGATAGTTCACCCGGATATAGTTTCCATCGGACTCTATATACAACAAGTCCTTAGAGTCCAATTCCAAAGATTCCCTGGTACCGCCCTGGAACGAAAGCAAAGAAACTATTTCAGTTGTTTCTACAGATTCCGTCGCAGATACCGACCGCTGTAAATGGAGGTTCATCTCCGTCGCTTCCTCTAAATGGATAGCCAACAACCTGTTTTGATTCAATAAAATGAAAAGTACTGTAGGGAAAAGTCCGATAACCAAAGTGAACAATGCAAAAACACAAAAGACATCCCAACGCAGCCCCCAGCCAAAAACAAATGTTGAATAAAGCCAGTTACCGACAGCAATAAATAAGATTACCATCAACAGATTGACTATCTGTTTCCATACAGTCCACCCCTCTTCTTTGTAAAACTCCGGAAACAGACAGGCAAAAAGATACACGGGGATGCTCAGAAATACTGCTGTCACACCCATAAAGCCCAAAAGAATCCAAAACTTATGCCCCTCAATGCCCGATATTCCGAAAGGCTGTAAAACCAGTAATATAAGGAATACGACCAACGAAGAAATCAATACCACCTTCCATCTTTGATACACAACCGGATAAGGACTTTGCAGGTATCTTCGTATTTTTTCACTCCAATGATTTCCCATTTGTATTCTGTTTTTCACTCTTATTGCAAAGTAATATAAAATATCGCACGGACAGCTATAAATCGAGAGATAATCTTAAAGACAAAAAGAGGCAATCCTCTTCAGAATTGCCTCTCCTATTTCATAATATGATAAACCGGATTTTACTTCTTACCCACAGGAGCATATCTTGCGTTAAGTCCGTCTACAATTTCTTTTGTGATGTTCAGTGTGCTGTCGGCATACAACAGATTATCAAAACTGGTATTGCTGATAATCAGGTTATAACCTTTAGTCTTATTGTATTCTTTCAGGAAAGCATTGATAGAGTCACGCAGAATCTGGCTGTTTTTAGCATTTTCAGATGCCATTTCGGTAGCCAGTTTGTTTTGCAATGCCTGCAAATCCTGCTCCAATTTACCTAAGCGTGCATATTCCTGTTGTGCTCTTTCCGGAGAAATAAAAGCATTGCTTTCATATTTCTTCTGGAATTCCTGCTGTGATTTACGCAGTTCGTTAGCTTTTTGATTTAATACCATACGGCTGTTCTCTTCCTTACTGATCATATCAGCATTCAGATCTTTGCAGAAATTATATTGAGACAACAATGTATCTACTTCTACATAAGCGATTTTCAGACCAGAAGTGGCATTTGCATTTCCGGAAGCAGCAGGAGCAGCAGCATTGTCGGCTTTACCAGCGCATTGTGAAAAAAGAAAGAGGAATGCAAGAGCAGCAAATCCGTTAATGAGGTAATTCATTCTCTTCATACTTGTAAAATATAGTTTTTTAATTAATTAGTTCATACTATCGTTTAAGGTTTTCTCAATTTCATCAATAGAAAAGCGCCGTTTCTTTTGTGCTTCCCGATCTTGAGACTGTGCACAACTTATGCCTCTCTCCCTTAACGCTTTATTGCCGCTGACGTGCCCGTTGGGAAATTTTCCGCCTTTTGTAAAGAAGACTTTTATGCCTAATAAACCAAGGCAAATAGCAACTATTAACAGAGTTATCAGTATTGTATAGAGCATTTCTATTAATTTTGTGGGTGCAAATATAGACTTTTGTACTGACTAAGCCTCCTTTTTTACCATAAAAAAAGAGAAACGGGTTCAAAATTCGCAAGCAAATTAACCATATTTAGCAATAAGGGGTTAAAATTGAATTTTTAATTCCATAAAAAGAAAAGAGAATGGAAAAATCAGAACTGAAACCGGCCGGCGTATTTCACTTCTTCAACGAAATCTGCCAGGTGCCCCGTCCTTCAAAGAAGGAAGAAAAGATAATCGCTTATTTAAAAGCGTTCGGAGAAAAATATAATTTAGAGACAAAAGTGGACGAAGCCGGTAATGTACTTATCAAGAAGCCGGCTACTCCGGGTAAAGAAAACCTGAAGACAGTGATCTTGCAATCACACGTAGACATGGTGTGCGAAAAGAATAACGATACGGAGCATGACTTCCTGACCGACCCTATCGAGACGGAGATTGACGGGGAATGGATGAAGGCAAAAGGAACAACTCTGGGGGCTGACAACGGTATCGGTGTAGCTACTGAGTTGGCCATTCTGGCCGACGACAGCATTGAGCACGGTCCTCTCGAATGTCTGTTCACTGTAGATGAAGAGACAGGTCTGACCGGTGCTTTTGCCCTGAAAGAGGGGTTCATGAACGGGGAAATCCTATTAAACCTCGACTCGGAAGATGAAGGTGAACTTTTCATCGGTTGTGCAGGTGGTATCGACTCGGTTGCCCAATTCAAATACGAAACGGTGATGACACCCATCAGCCACCTTTGCTTCCATATCACCGTGAAAGGTCTGAAAGGCGGGCATTCCGGTGGAGATATCCATCTGGGACGTGGCAATGCCAACAAGATTCTGAATCGCTTCCTGTACCTGATGCAGAATACTTATCAGGAAGACTTCTTCCTCTTCGAATTCAATGGAGGTAACCTGCGAAATGCCATTCCGCGTGAAGCTTCAGCTGTATTCTCCGTACCGGAACATTATAAGCACGATGTGCGCACAGCCTTGAATGTCTTTATTGCAGAAATAGAAGACGAACTTCATAAGATAGAACCGGATCTGAGTATTCTTCTTGAAACGGAACCTCGTCGTGACTGGGCTATCGACCCAAGTACAGCCTATCGCCTGATCACTTCGTTGTATGCCTGCCCGCACGGAGTTTATGCCATGAGCCATGACATCCCGGGTCTGGTGGAAACATCGACCAATCTGGCATCTGTCAAGATGAAACCGGAAAATACTATCCGTATCGAAACCAGCCAGCGCAGTTCCATTCTTTCTTCACGCGACGATGTAGCCAACACTGTACGTGCAGTATTTACTTTGGCAGGCGCGCAAGTGACTTGGGGTGACGGATATCCCGGATGGAAACCCAATCCGGACTCGGAAATCCTGAAAGTAGCTGAAGAGTCATATAAACGTCTGTTCGGTGTAGATGCCAAAGTGAAAGCAATTCACGCCGGACTGGAATGTGGTTTATTCCTTGATAAATATCCTGCATTGGACATGATTTCCTTCGGTCCTACATTGACAGGAGTCCACTCTCCGGACGAACGGATGCATATTCCTTCAGTAGATAAATTCTGGAAGCATCTGTTGGATGTATTGGCACATATTCCGGCAAAGAACTAAATCAATTTCACCACAGAGGACACAAAGAAGAATTCACTTGATAATTCTAAAATTAAAAATCTGTGTGCTCTGTGGTGAATCAAAACGAGAACTAAAATCTATGCTCCGTCTTTTCTTTTTATTGCTGATTTCCTCCACTTCCCTTTTTCTTTCTGCACAAAATCAGCCTCCTTTTCGTGTCGTCTTTTGGAATACCGAAAACTTCTTCGATACCCGGCACGATTCACTCAAAAATGACAGGGAGTTTCTGCCCCATTCACTCCGGCATTGGGGCTATAGCCGATATAAAAAGAAGATAGATAATGTGGCCCGCACTCTTGCAGCAGTCGGAGAATGGAACTTTCCGGTATTGATAGGATTGTGTGAAGTGGAAAATGATACGGTTATGCGCGATCTCACGCTTTATTCTCCACTTAAGGAGGCAGATTATCGTTATGTGATGACACACTCTTCTGACCAGCGCGGTATCGACGTAGCACTGCTTTACCAACGCGACCGGTTCAAACTCCTTACCTGTTCTTCCATCCCTGTCGGCAATTTTGAGAATCATCGTCCGACAAGGGATATCCTGCACGTCAGCGGATTATTGCTGACAGGTGATACACTGGATGTATTAGTGGCACATCTACCCTCCCGCTCGGGCGGAGCACGTCAATCAGAACCTTATCGCCTTTTTGCGGCACAAAAACTGAAAAATGCGGCAGACAGCCTAATGTGTGTCCGCCGTTCTGCCAAATTGATTATTATGGGAGATTTTAATGATTATCCCACTGACAAATCTGTAAAACAAGTCCTGAAAGCCCTTTCTCCCGAAGAGAATCCTGACCATAAACAACTGTACCACTTACTGGCGCGAAAAGCCAAGAACCGTAACTTCGGTTCCTATAAATATCAGGGTGAATGGGGATTGCTGGATCACCTGATTGTATCTGGTACACTGCTTGATACTTCCGGTACGCTTTTTACCGAGGAAAAAAAGGCAAACGTACTGCGCTTGCCTTTCCTTCTGATAAAAGATGAAAAATACGGAGGCATGCAGCCTTTCCGCACCTACATCGGAATGAAATACCAGGGAGGATACAGTGATCACTTACCTGTATATACCGATTTCGAAACCAATCAATCCGAATATTGATATACCTTCAGTTCAAACTTGGGTACCATAGCAAAAAAATGATCGAAAATATCGGATTGGATACGTTCATATTCTTTCCAAACCTTGTTACGGGAAAAGAAATAAATCTGAATAGGTACCCCGTATTCAGTAGCTTCCTTCTGGCTGATAATCAGGTCGAGATCCTGATTTACCACAGGTAAACTGCAAAGATAACGTTCTACGTATACCCTGAATACTTGCGAATTTGTAGGCACCACTCCTTCCTCCGGCTGATAATCTGCCAACAGAGGTATCTCTTTGCGAAAGGTATCAAGCATTTCGGGGGTGCAGAACTTCAAAGTTGTCAGATCAAGAAAAATGCTCTTCATCACCCGCCGTCCTCCGGATTCCGTCATTCCCCGCCAGTTCTGGAACGAGCCGTTCACCAAAGAATAGGGAGGAACGGTAGAAATAGTATTATCGAAATTCTGAATCTTAACGGTATTCAATGTAATCTCTTCCACAATGCCGTTTGCATTGGTTGAAGGGATGGTCACCCAGTCACCGGGACGTATCATATCGTTGGCAGACAACTGAATGCCTGCCACAAACCCCAGAATGCTATCTTTAAAGACCAACATCAGAATAGCGGCAGAAGCCCCCAACCCGGCGAACAGCGTAGCAGGAGATTTATCGACAATTATGGAGACAATCACAATGCCGCCAATAAAGAAGACAAGAACCTGTAAAACCTGAATAAAGCCTTTCATCGGACGATTCTTCAACTTTTCTTTTCCATTGAGTATATCCAGCAACATCAACAGACTGCTGTTGAGAGCCAGTAACAAGGCAAAGATCATATAGATAACACAAATTTTCTGCGAAACCAGCAACAAAGTCTTTCCGTGTACAAATGCCATAGGCAAAAGCATATACATCAGAATACCTGGCAGAATATGGATCAGGTGGTGAATCACTTTATGTTTGACCATCAATGTATCCCATTTATAAGGAGTCCGCCGTGCCAGACGCTTTATTCCACCCACAAAAATGGCCTGGCAAAGATAATCCAGTCCGACCGCAATAAAAATCATCAGGATGGCAATAATCGTTTCATCAAAGGTATTCGCTATTTTCGGGTCCACTCCCCAACCTATAAGGATCTTATTCATCCAACTTCCTAAATCTATCATAACTATCGTCTTTATTTTAACATGTTCATTTTATCAAAATAACACCTGAATGGGCTTTAGGTTTAGCCCAAATAAAAAAGGCTGTATTGAAAAACGGTATTTTCAATACAGCCAACTTCATCTGTTACCAGAAATCCTTATCCATTTACCTTTTTATAATCTTCCAGAAATTTCTTCAGCCCGGCATCTGTCAGCGGATGATTCAGCAGCCCCTTAATGGCACTCAACGGGCAAGTCGCCACATCGGCACCGGCTTCCACACATTCCATAATATGCTTGGTGCTACGGATGGAGGCCGCCAACACCTGAGTAGGATAATTGTAGAAACGGTACATCCGCACAATATCGGCAACCAGTCCGACACCATCTTCACAAATGTCATCCAGGCGTCCTACGAAAGGAGAAACATACGTAGCTCCCGCTTTGGCAGCCAGCAAAGCCTGACCGGCAGAAAAGACCAACGTACAGTTGGTGCGAATGCCCTGTTCGGAAAAGTGCTTGATGGCTTTGATGCCGTCGGCAATGCAGGGCACCTTCACCACAATGTGGGGATTGAGGGCTGCCAACTCTTTTCCTTCCCGAATCATTCCTTCGTAATCAGTAGCGATCACTTCGGCACTGACATCACCTTGCACGATGTTACATATCTCCACGTAATGCTTCCGTTGGTTCCCGACTCCTTTTATCCCCTCTTTAGCCATCAGAGAAGGATTAGTCGTTACTCCGTCCAAGACTCCCAAATCGTGTGCTTCCCGGATTTGCTCCAAGTTAGCCGTATCAATAAAGAATTTCATACCTAATAGTGTTTAATATCTTATATTCAAACAGATAACCCGGAGCAGTTGTTCAATGGAACGACTTACTTCTGCAAACGGATACCGATTTCGTTCAAAGCGACCTTTGCCGGAGTAGCGTCCGGTGTAGTGGCATCGAGTTTGATGTAGCGGGCACTGACCTTGTTGCCGAACGAAACGGTCTGCGGAACAGGGTTGTGCATAATGTTGCTGAACTCCCCGGTAGTCGGCACTTCTTTCCAGTCTTCACCATTGATACTTACATAGAATTTATAACGGAAAGCCATTGTCGGCTTTGCTTCCGCATTGGCAGGAGCATATACGAAACCTGCCATCTCTACGGCTTTTCCAAGATCAATCACCAACGGAGAGGCAGTCACTTGTTTCCATGCAGCACGAGGCAGATCGTTCCAATTTTCTTTCGCAGACGCCTCTTCCAACGGACGGGCATAGTAGGCAGCCACTTCGCTGATATTAGCCGTCAGACGGCAAGCGTCAATCTTCACTCTCAGTTGAGTGGCCTCGATAGCCGGAATACGTATCAGACGTTTATAACCCACGGTAGTACCTTTGGCTATCTCCTTCCATCCTCCGGCAGTCAGTGCCTCGACAGTAAAAGCTTCTGTACGCTGTCCTTTCGAGATATCCTCACGTAGCATCACCACGTTGATTTCCGATTTCGGTTTCAGCTGATAGGTATGGGTATCACCCGGTTTGGCAGCCCATGGTTTCAATCCGCCTTTCACACGGTTATCGGCAAAAATTTCTTTGCGATAGTCGGCAAACTCTTTCAGACGGTTAACGTCGGCATCGCTGATGCGTCCGCGCCGATCGGGAGGGATATTGAGCAGCAACACTGAGTTGTAACCCACAGATTTGAAATAAATATCGGTCAGATGCTTGAGGCTCTTCACCTTACCGTCCTCCTGCTGATGATAAAACCATCCCGGACGGATCGATACATCCACCTCGGAAGGATACCAGAAGAGTTCCCTGGCATTAACCAACATGTCGCGTCCGCCCAAATCTTTGGAAGTCGCTTTTACACCTAACGCTTTGTTCTGCTCTTCACAACGGGCATAAGTGCCCGGAGTCAATACGGTGGCACTCCACTCCGTTTCACGTCCCAGTCCGCGTTCGTTGCCTACCCATCGTACATCGTCACCCATAATGGCAGTCACTGCATGGGGTTGAAGACGACGGATGGTAGAGAGGATGGCGGTCCAGTCATATTCCTGTTTCTTTCCGTTGGGACCTTCACCATTGGCTCCGTCGAACCAGACTTCGTGTACTTCACCATAATTGGTAAGCAGTTCAGTCAGCTGTTCGATAAAGAATTCGTTGTATTTCGGAGAATCCCCATAACAAGATGCATTCCGATCCCAGGGAGAGAGGTAAACACCGAACTTGATACCGTATTTATCACAGGCATCACGGAGTTCACGCACCACATCACCCTTTCCGCCTTTCCAAGGAGAAGAGGCCACGGAGTGGTTAGTAGTCCTGGTAGGCCACAGGCAAAATCCATCATGATGCTTGGCAGTCAGGATAGCCATCTTGAAACCCGCCTCTTTGAGTGAACGCACCCATTGTTCCGCATCAAGTTCGGAGGGATTGAAGAGTGCGGGATCCTCTTTTCCGTCTCCCCACTCACGCCCGGTAAAAGTATTGATACCAAAATGGAGGAAAGCAGTCAGTTCCATCTGTTGCCACGCCAGCTGTTGCGGAGTAGGTACAAGACGCGCTGCCATATCGACTTTCTGCTCAAGGGTAGCACCTTGCGGAAATTCCACGTGCTTCACATAGTAGTCGTCCTTTTTTTGGGCCTGTCCGGCTGTACAGATAGCTGCAAGCAGAACCGTCGATAAAATAAGTTTCTTCATAAATCTATTGTTTTAAGTTTGATTCACCACAGAGTAACACAGAGTCTCTCACAAAGGATTTTCCTCTCTTCAATATCCTATTAACAAGAACTTAAAAACTCTCTGAAACTCTGTGGTAAACCGTATCCTTTTCTATTCCACGTTAAATATTCTGTCTATTTCACTCCTCTCAGCGTGAACTCAAAACTCTGCTCCGTCAGCGGCACGCGGTATTGCGGTTGTACACCGGGACCACAGGTTGCTGTCCCTACACCTGCCTGTTCGGCATCCAGATGAACAGTGATACGGCCGTTACGTTCCAGATCGTTAATGTGGCGGGCTTTCTCCAGCACATCGTCAGTAAACGGAACGACACTGAACTGGAACGGACGGTTCGAATCGACAAAGATTCCTTGTCCGGCTTCATCCTCCAATTTCATCCAGCGGACATCCGTACGATTTCCGGTAGACTGCGGAGTCACGTAATAGTGGAACATCCTTTCGGCAGTAGTCCGATACAGCCCTATCTTGCCCGACTGCATACGGTCAGCGTAAGTCTCGTTATCACCGCGTCCCAGATAAGCCACATTGCCAAACGTATCGTTCATCTCGAAGGCCAGCCCCAGGCGTGCCATTGATTTCACCACAGCCGTATCGGGACGGAAAGTCACTTTCACCTTCAAAGCCCCGGCAGCATTCAGTGAGTAAATGAAATAGGCATCCCCCACTTTAGTTCCCTTCGCATTCAGGACTTCTACTCGTGCAGTAGCGGTACTCTTGCTCTCCTTCAGTGACACCACTTTCTGGCTCAGCTGATCGAGTCCGGATTTACGCCAAAGATATGCACCGTTGCGATCGCGGTTATCATTGTCCGTAGCGGGACGGAAAAGACTCAGTGTAACAGGAGTTGCCAGCAATTCCTGCCCGTCCAGTGTAAAAGAGTTCAAAGCACCAGTCGCCTTATCCAGCGTAAAAGCAGTCTGTCCGGCCTTGGCAGGCAGATAAGCTGTACTGTTCTTTGTTCCGGGCAATACAAACTGGTCGTAAGCCACCTCCCAATCAGTACCCACCATCGGTGAAGCTTCTTTACGAGTCCAGCTCAGGTTGAGATATCCTTCACGCACATTGGCAGGCAAGACAACTTTTCCTAATGTCACATCAACTGTAGCATGTGGCGCACAATTCACTTCTTTTGTTCCTTCTGTGACCGTTTGTCCGTTATCGCCCACCACCTGCCAATGCAGGATATATTCGTTCAGATTGGAGAAGTCGAACCAGTTTTTCACTCTTATGGTCAGATTACTCTTATTGAGCAAGGTACACTTGATGTTCTGATAAATCTTTTTCACTTCAAGCAAGTGCGGATGCGGGACACGGTCAGCGCTTACCAACCCGTTGCAGCAGAAATTACCGAAACTCGGAACTCCTTTGGGACCGTAGTCCCCACCATACGACCAATACCAACGCCCATTCGCGTCTATCTCACGGAACGACTGGTCTACCCAGTCCCACACGCAACCGCCTTGTGCCATCGGATTATTTTCGAACACATCCCAATACTCCTTCAGGCCACCTACGCTGTTGCCCATGGCGTGCACGTATTCGCAAAGAATGAACGGACGGTAAATATCTTTCTGTGCCAGATAGGTTTTGATTTCATCGACACTGCGGTACATCCGGCAATAAATATCGGTGTTATAATTCTGCTCGGCACGTTCGTATTGAACGGGACGATTCTTTTCTACCGATTTCAACCAGTCATAGGTACGTTCGAAGTTAATTCCGTTTCCGGCTTCGTTACCCAACGACCAAATGACGATGGCAGGATGGTTCTTCGAACGCTCGTACATACGGTGTGTACGATCCATGTGTGCTGTCAGCCAAGTGCTGTCCTTAGCAAGCGAAGCAGGACCGTAGCCCATACCGTGCGACTCGATGTTGCCCTCGTCGATCATATAAAGTCCGTAGCGATCGCAAAGCTGATACCAGTACGGATGAGTGGGATAATGTGAATTACGCACGGTATTGATATTGTGCAGCTTCATCAATCGGATATCCTGTTCCATCAGCTCTTTGCTGACAGTACGTCCCAATTGCGAATGTTCATGCCGGTTGGTTCCCTTCACCAGCACAGGTACACCATTGATGCAGAAACGTCCGTCCTTGATCTCCGAAGTACGGAAACCCACTTCGCAACCGGTAACTTCCGTCACTCGTCCTCCCGCATTTTTCAGTTCCAACACGAGCGTATAGAGATTGGGGTGCTCGGCACTCCAAGGCTTCACGTCTTTCAGGCGCTGTTCACCGAAAGTGATGAAGTTACTCAACCCACGTGATTTGACAGGCATTTCGCCCGAAAGTACGGGACGTCCGGCTGCATCATTCAGGCTATAAGTTATAGATACCGCTCCATTGGCAGGTCCCTCAACGGTAACATCAAGTCCGAAGATACCATCTTTGTAACGCTCCTTCTCGAGGGTGGCATTTACTTTATAGTCGGCAATGTACTGCTTCGGAGTACTATATAAATATACATCACGTTCAATGCCGCTCAAACGCCACATATCCTGACATTCCAGGTAAGAGCCCGAACTCCAGCGGTAGACTTCAAGTGCGACGGTATTCTCGCCTTCTTCCAGCTTGTCGGTAATGTCCCACTCGGCTGCCGTCTTTGAGCCTTGGTTGTAACCGAGGAAATGGCCGTTCACCCATACATAATAGAAAGAGGTGACACCTTCACAACAGAGAACCACCCGGCGGTCTTTCCATCCGGCAGGCACAGTGAAAGTTCGGCGGTAAGAGCCAACTTCGTTTTCTTCAAACGGTACGAGAGGAGGATTTTTCTTGAAGTTGAACATCTTATCATCGAATTCATAAGTCTCGTTCACATAAATAGCAGTTCCATATCCCTGACGCTCCCAGTTTCCGGGTACATTAATGTCTGCCCACCCTCCGGTATAGAACGAAGGTTTATAAAAGTCTTTCGGACGGAGGTCGGGATTCTTCACCCAATGGAATTTCCATTTGCCGTTCAGGCTCAAATAATAGGGAGACTGTTCATAGTCCCCTTTTTTCACATCGGCAGCATCTGCGTAAGGCCACACATAGGTGTGAGGGGCCAACTTGTTCAGGCCTACCGCATATTGGCTCTGCCATTCGGGAGTCTTCTGCGCCTTTGCGGGCACCATAACCAGACAGGCCAGTATCAGTAGAAAGGTTAGTTTGAAAGGTTTGTTCATTGTTTATCAGGTATTTAATATTCAATTATCTTTCTCGGGGGATGTGTCGAAACTCGCCACAGAAGACTTTTGACACATCCCCCTTTGATTTTTAAAGGTAAATACGGATCCTATTCGATCATAACTTCGTCAAAAAAGACGCGCGCTTCCTGTCCGGGACGCACATGATCAGGAGGACATTTTCCGGCTCCACGAACTGTAACGCGCACATATCTGGCCTTTGCCGCTCCCAGATCGAATTTCAAATCATCCACATAAGTTCCTTCACGGAAAATATCTTCGGGAGTAAACCGTTTCTCTCCCACTTCCGTAAAATTAATGTTATCCGAAGACAACGCAACACTGACGGACTCCGGTTTGTGCACAGCCATTCCGTACACTGTAATAGAACCCAGCGTAAAAGTATGGATATTTTCTTCTTTTTGCAAATCTATCGTAAAAGAAATACTATCATTGTCTGTCCACGAGCACCATTCGGAATCGGTTTGTTTCAAGCTGCCACGCACTCCGTTGGTTAAAACCGGAACACCGGAAGCCCCCCGGGTGAATACCGGTTTCGCAGTAGCCTTATTGTATGACAAAGGCAACACGAGGGTCTTTCCCATCTGCCGCCCATCGGCAAAAGTGGCACACTTCAAGGTCTGTGCGGTACGGAACGTGAGCGACTGAGTATAGAGAGCAGAAGTTGCTCCCGGCTCAGTGCCATCAGTTGTATAACGGATTTCCACATCGGGACGCATGCACTCCAGTTTCACTTGCAATGTACCATCAACCGGAGTAGACGTATGTTGTATGTTGTACATAGAACGGGCGTATCCCACCCCTTTGACGGCAAGGTGTTCGTTATAACGATCCATCGCTTTCAGAAACGAAGCCCAGTTTTTCTGCTCCGGGCGACTCCATCCCACTTCGGCAAGTGCTGCCAGACGGGGGAAGACGAGATAGTCCACATCCTCGGGACGGTTACAGAACTCCGTCCATAACGATGCCTGTACGCCCATCAGTAACGAAGCATATTCGGGCTTCCAATTCTTCTGCACAGGTTCGTATTGATAAACGTCTTTCAGCGTATTGTTACCAAAATAAGTGAGTGGTTCAAACCATTGCGGTCCTTGATAACGAATCAGGTACATCACACGGGCCGGAGTCATCACAAAACGATGTCCCTGCGCAGCAGCTTTCAGGGCAGCGTTGCCCATCCCTTGCCAACCGAAGACAACGGCTCCCTCGGGGATGAAGCTGTTTGTCAACTCGTCCCATCCCATCACCTCTTTACCTTTACTGCGCACATAGTCGCCTATCCGCTTCATGAAATAGCCTTGAAGGTCCTCTTCATGGGCAATGTGTTCTTTCTTCATACGATCCTGGCAAAGAGGACACTTTTTCCAATAAGTCTTCTGCGCTTCGTCGCCACCCAGATGGATGTAATGTGAAGGAAAAAGCGCAGCCACTTCATCAATGACATCTTGCAGAAAAGTGAATACACTATCGTTTCCGGCACAGTAGATGATTCCTGCATGGTCTCCACCCAGACCGGGCAATACACCGATAAACCGGTCTACCACGGGACAAGCCAGATGCGGATAAGCAGCCAGTGACGAATTGGTATGTGCCGGCATCTCTATCTCGGGAATGATCTCTACCTGACGGTCGGCAGCATAAGCTATCATCTCCCTCATATCCTCCTGGGTATAAAAGCCACCGATGGGAGTCGGTTCTCCGGGCAACGGATTCCGGCGCGAATGGAATGGCACATCGGTATGATCCACCCGCCAGGCACCGACCTCGGTCAGCCGGGGATATTTCTTAATTTCAAGCCGCCAGCCATTATCGTCCACCAGATGGAAATGGAGTTTATTCACCTTCAGCATAGCCATGCAATCGATGATTCTCAACACATATTCTTTGGGAAGAAAAAAGCGGGAAACATCAAGCATTAGCCCCCGGTAACCGAAACGGGGCTCGTCCTGAATGCTCAAACAAGGAACCGTCCACAGTGCATTGACTGTATGATGATTTTCAATATCGGGAGGAAGCAACTGGCGGATGGTCTGCAAGGCATAGAAAAACCCTTTCACATCCGATGCTCTGACCGTAATCTGTTCCGGAATGATATCCAACCGATAGGCTTCGCTTTTCAATGACTTGTCGGTGACGAAACGTACATCGCCTTTCATCTCTCCCGTTTTCAGTACGGGAGTAAACCCGGCAGCTTTGGTGAAGAGGTTTATAAAATTCCGTACCACTTTCGCCTGTTCGGCATTTTCCACAACCAGCGTAGTACCTCCCGAAAAACGGAAATGCCCGGTGCCCGATACCATTTGTACCGGGCAGGGGACTATAGAAACTGTTTGTGTTAAGTCATCGGCCTGCAACGCCGCAAGGGGGCAGAGCGTCAGCAGGAGTATGCATATTATAATGTGTTTCATATATCCGGGATTTCCACTTATTCTTTATCTCTCTCCGGCGAGAAACGTACCGGATCATTATACTGTTCCTGAAGTTGCAGCATCTGCTCTTTGAGTTCTTTCACTACAGGTTCGTATTCTTTCTGCCCGTACAGATTATGCATCTCCGTCGGATCAGCCTGCATATCATAAAGTTCCCACCAGTTGATGTCATTGTAGAAATGAATCAGTTTATAGCGTTCGGTACGTACCCCGTAATGGCGTTTCACCATATGTTCGGCGGGATACTCATAGAAATGATAGTACAGTGCCTTCCGCCAGTCTTTGGGTTGTTCACCCTTCAGCAACGGTAACAGAGATACACCCTGAATATCGGCAGGAACGGGAGCACCGGCCAATTCAAGGAACGTAGGTGCATAGTCGATGTTCTGAACCATTTCGGTAATGTCGCCACGACGGTCAAAGCCCTTCGGCATACGCATGATCAGCGGTGTGCGCATCGATTCTTCGTACATGAAGCGTTTGTCGAACCAGCCGTGTTCGCCCATATAGAAGCCCTGGTCAGAAGTGTAGACTACCAGGGTGTTATCCAGTAATCCTTTCTTTTCAAGATAGTCAAGCACACGTCCCACATTGTCGTCCAGCGACTTCACTGTCTTCATATAGTCACGCATGTAACGCTGGAACTTCCAGTTGGCAAGTTCCTTCCCACTTAGATTCTGCTTGTAGAAGTCATCGATCAACGGACCGTAGAATTTATCCCATGCCGCACGTTGTCCTTCGTCCATACGTCCCAGAAATCTCTGGTAGAGCGATTTTAAACGTGAATCTTTATCGGGGCGAAGCATCTTCAGGTCATAAATCATATCCATATCCTTCACAATACTCATCTCTTGCGCTGCGGCAGCCGGACGGCCTTCGTAATCGTCAAAGAAATTGTCGGGCAGCGGGAAGGTTTTGTCTTCGTACAAAGCCAGGTTACAGGTATCCGCCATCCAGTTGCGGTGGATAGCCTTATGGTGAATCAGCAGACAGAACGGTTTGCTCTCGTCACGTTTGTTCTCCATCCAATCGATAGCGTCATCGGTAATCAGGTTGGTAATGTACCCATGTCTGTGAACGGTGTCGTTGTCCTGAGTGATAAAGTCGGGGTTATAATAGTCACCTTGTCCGGGCACAATCTCCCAATAATTGAATCCTGAGGGCAGACTCTCAAGGTGCCACTTGCCTACGAGTGCAGTTTGATAGCCGGCCTTCTGAAGCAGTTTCGGGAAAGTTTGCTGGGCACTGTCGAACACGCAGGTAGTATTGTCATAAAACTTGTTGCCACAACTATGCTTGCCTGTGATCATACAAGCACGGCTGGGACCGCTCAGAGAGTTTGCAACGAAGGAATTTGTAAAACGCACGCCGTCACGGGCAATACGGTCGAGGTTCGGAGTTTCCATATAACGGGTATCGTAGCAGCTCATCATTTGTGCCGTATGGTCGTCCGTCATAATATAAACAATGTTCAGGGGCTTTTGCTCTTCTTTCTGTTTGCCTGTGGCACATGAAGCCAAAGAAGCTACTGCCGCCGCACCTGTCAGCGAGCAGAGAATTCCGGAAGATAGGTTGTTCATCATAAAGTAGTTTTTCTATTAGGGATTAATTAGTGGTACAAATATAAAGAGTTTTAACACCCCATAGAGTTCAAAAACAACTATGATTCTTCTGAAAACGTCTAATAATGGAATAAAAAGGGCATTTATAGACGTTTTTGAACATCGGATAGACAAAATCGGAAGCCTGTCGTGAACGAGTCTTAACTGAAATTTGTATATTTGCAGACATAGAAGCCTGACAAAACTGTTTAGAAATGAATACGATTCACCACAGAGTACACGGAGGACACAGAGTTTTAATCTCTTGTTTATTAAGATGTTTAAGAGAAAGATATTCTCTGTGTTCTCTGTGTCCTCCGTGGTGAATTAAACTCAAAAACAAATGATGAATGAACTAAATACAAACCTAATCAACAAACTCTTTTTATGAATCAAAAATTATTGCTCAGCAGTGCGCTGCTTGTCGGCATGGCCGGAACACAACAAGCGTTTGCACAAAAGAAAAAAGTTCAGGACCCCAAAAAGCCGAACGTAGTTTTCATTTTGGCCGACGACCTCGGATTCGGTGACCTGAGTTGCTACGGACAAGAGAAGTTCGAAACTCCCAACATCGACAAACTGGCCCAGGAAGGAATGCGCTTCACCCAATGTTATTCGGGAACAACGGTAAGTGCCCCCTCACGCTCTTGCCTGCTGACAGGCACTCATAGCGGACATACGGCTATTCGTGGTAACGTCGAACTCGATCCGGAAGGACAATTCCCTCTGCCGGCAGATGCACAGACCATCTTCCACGATTTTCAGAACGCAGGATACAAAACCGGCGCTTTCGGTAAATGGGGACTGGGATTCATCGGCTCTACAGGCGATCCGAAAAAACAGGGAATTGACGAATTCTACGGTTACAACTGCCAATTGCTGGCACACAGCTACTATCCCGATCACTTGTGGGACAATGACAAACGGGTAGAGTTGAAAGACAACACACTGGATGTGCAGTATGGCAAAGGTACTTACTCACAAGACCTGATCCACTCAAAGGCACTCGACTTCCTTGACCGGATGGGAAAAAGCGGAGAATCGTTCTGCATGTGGTATCCTACCATCATCCCTCATGCCGAACTGATTGTGCCCGAAGACAGCATTATCAAAAAGTTCCGCGGCAAGTATCCCGAGAAGCCTTTCCATGGCACCGAACCGGGTAGCCCGGCATTCCGTAAAGGCGGATACTGCTCTCAGTTCTACCCTCACGCAACCTTTGCAGCCATGGTTTACCGCCTCGACGTATATGTAGGCCAGATTGTACAGAAGCTGAAAGATATGGGTATCTATGACAACACTATCATCATCTTTGCCAGCGATAACGGACCGCACATGGAAGGCGGAGCCGATCCGGACTTCTTCAATAGCAACGGCATCTGGCGCGGATATAAACGCGACCTCTACGAAGGAGGAATCCGTGTACCGATGATCATCTCTTGGCCGGAACGTGTACAACCCAGCACCCAAACCGACTTCATGTGTTCGTTCTGGGACGTAATGCCCACTTTCCGTGAAATATTGAACCCGAAAGCCAAGAACCAACAGATGGACGGTGTGAGCCTGTTACCACTACTTGAAAACCGCAAAGGACAGAAAGAACACGAATATCTGTATTTTGAGTTCCAGGAGATGAACGGACGCCAGGCCGTACGTAAAGGCCCGTGGAAGTTAGTTCACATGAACGTTCGCGGCAAAAACCCGTATTTCGAACTCTACAACCTGAATTCCGATCCGTCGGAACGCCACAATGTACTGAACCAGTTCCCGGAAAAAGTGGCCGAACTGAAAGGCATCATGCAGGCTGCACATGTGCCGAATCCTAATTTCCCACTGTTACCGGGAGAAAAATAAGAAGAAACATTTTACTTCATTACAGAATACACAGAGGGCACAGAGATAATTTCTTTCAATGGAAAATCTCTGTGCCCTCTATAATTATTAATAACTTGCAGTTATTGCTTCACTGCCACCGTATCTGCCGCAAAGACATCTTTCCGGTAGCCATACCCCAGGTCGGAATAAATCTTCAACATCTCAGGCAGACGTTCCATGAAACGGTCAAAATTTTTATGTTCCGGCAATGTCCATTGTATTTCGGACAAAGCAGCCATTCGAGGTAAAATCTGCCACTCCATCTTGGTTGAATCGGCAGTCCACTCCGTCCAGATACAACCTTGAGTACCGATTACAAACTTCTTTTCGGCATCGGTCAGTTCGGCAGGAACAGGTTCGAAGTTATATACACGATTCATCCATTCGAATCCGGTCATCTTATTAATGCGCGGATTGCTGAAATAGAGCCGTTGGATAGGAGCCATGATGACATCGTGATGCTGGCGCGCAGCTTCGATGCCTCCTTGAATACCCCTCCATGACATGATGGTAGAATTCGGGGTCAGACCGCCTTCCAATACTTCGTCCCATCCCAACATACGGCGTCCGTGGGCGTTGATCTCTTTCTCCAACTCAGACATGAAATAGGTCTGCAACTGATTCTCTTTCGAATGTTTAGGCAGCGCTTTGATACCCAGTTCCTTAATTTTAGCCTGACATTTAGGGCATTTCTCCCAACGGCTCTTCGGACACTCGTCTCCACCGATATGAATGTATTCGGAAGGGAAAATATCCATAATCTCGTCCAACACGTCTTTAGTAAACTGAAGTGTCTGTTCGTTACCGGCACAAAGCACATCGGGAAATACACCAAATGAACAAAGCACCTTATAGGGACCACCCGTGCAACCCAGTTCCGGATAAGAAGCCAGGGCGGCTGTAGTATGTCCCGGAAGGTCTATTTCGGGAACTACCGTAATGAAGCGATCGGCCGCATAACGGACAATCTCACGGGCTTCATCCTGTGTATAGAAACCACTGTGAGGCTTTCCATCGAACTTCTTGGTTTCCCAGTCAATAATGGTAGAATCTCGTCTGGAACCTATTTCCGTTAGTTTGGGATACTTTTTGATTTCAATTCGCCACCCCTGGTCTTCGGTCAGGTGCCAATGGAAATAGTTGATGTTATGCAATGCCATCAGGTCAATCATCTGTTTGAGGTAGCTGACGGGGAAGAAATGGCGACCTACGTCGATCATGAATCCACGATAACGGAAACGGGGAAAGTCGGTAACCGTCCCGGCAGGAAGAGCTGCCGCCACTTTTCCGTCCTTCAGAATCGGAAGGGCTTTGTGGATGGTTTGAGTACCGTAGAATACTCCGGCCTCACTGCCTCCGGTGAGAAGAACCTTCTCGGGGGTGATCTCAAGTTTATAACCTTCCGGGTGAGTCATTGTCGTATCTACAGCAAGGATAATGGCGTTACTGCCCTTCTCTTTATCGGACACACGGACTTCGGTTCCGGTCATCTCTTTTATAAAGGTAGCCAGAAAATCGGCAGTACGATGCATTTTTTCATTAGCTGCCGGATAGATGATCGTAGTACTGTGGTTGATAACAAAAGGTGTAGTGTCTTGGGCAAGGACAATCTCTTGCGGCTGAGGAATTACGTCCAGATTCCCCTTTTCGATAACTGCGGGGCGACAGGCACAGAATAGCACAACGGCCAACAAACCGGGAGCTAAACGGAATAATAATCTCTTGTTCATAGTGTTTTGATTTGCTCACCACAGAGTCACACCGAGTTCCATAGAGGAAGGAAGCATAGAAGATACGCTCTATGGGACTCTGTGTACTCTGTGGTTAATGTTATTCATTTCGGCAAAGATAAGATTTTATTTCCATTTTTTTGGTCACGTCTATGCAAACTGTTACTTTTGCCGTTAACGTGATAGATATGCATCCATGAAAAACAACCCATATACCGGCCTTCTCTGTTGGTTGACCATACTTCTGGCAGTCTGCTGCCTCCCGCTGAAAGCCGGCCATTACTACTATAAACAGATTTCCCTGAAGGAGGGACTCCCTTCTACCGTGCGATGTGTCTATACCGAACCCAAAGGTTTCGTATGGATAGGCACCAATGCGGGATTGGGAAGGTTCGACGGAGAAAAGCTGAAGAAATATATCCACCGGAAAGAAGATGCGCACTCGTTGCCACACAATTACATCCATCAGATCATTGAAGACAATCAACACAACATCTGGGTACTGACCGATGACGGAATAGCGCAGTATCGCAGGCAAAGCGACGATTTTACAACTCCACAAGACGAACAGGGACATTCCATCCTCGCCTATTCCGCTTGCCTGACGGAACAGGGGGTGATCTTCGGCGGCCGCAACCGCATCTATCGTTACGATTATGAAAACCGTTCCGTAAAACTTCTGCTGGACTTCAGTTCCGACCCTTACTTCGCCATCTCCGCCATCAGCCGATGGGACGAAGAGACGCTGCTATGTTGCAGCCGGTGGCAAGGTCTCAGGTTGATCAATCTCCGTTCGGGAGAACGCCGTCTCCCTCCATTCGACTGTGGGAAAGAGATCATGGCACTCCTGATCGACTCGCACAACCGCATCTGGGTGGCCCCCTACAATGAAGGCTTGCGCTGCTTCAGTCCCGAAGGCAGATTGTTAGCCTCGTACACTACCGCAAACTCCCGCCTTAGCAACAACGTGGTGCTTAGCATAGCCGAACGGGACTCGCACATCTGGGTAGGAACAGACGGAGGAGGTATCAATATCATACGTCCGGACAACCATCAGATCAGCGTTCTTGAACATATCCCCGGAGATAACTATTCACTTCCCGTCAACTCTATCCTATCGCTCTACAACGATACCTATAACAACATGTGGGCCGGAAGCATTCGCAAGGGTTTGATCAATATCCGTGAAGTATCCATGAAGACCTATACCGATGTCTTTCCCGGAAGTAGCAAAGGGCTGAGTGATCCCGCCGTACTGAGTCTTTATCAGGACGAATCGGACGGACGGATCTGGATCGGTACGGACGGCGGAGGTATCAACAGTCTTGACCCCGACACGGAAGAGTTCCGTCACGACCGGTCTACCTGGAGAGACAAAGTTGTATCTATCGCCGGTTTCACCCGGGAAACGCTCTTACTCTCTGTCTTTTCAAAAGGATTGTTTGTTTACAACAAAGCGAATGGAGAACAACAGTTACTGACCATCGACCATCCCCGCCTCAAACAATATCTCTACTACAGCGGAATGCCGGTAAATGTCTATCAGGACGAACCGGGCAGTGTCCTCTTGCTGGCAGGACATATTTACCGATACGACACCGACTCGCAGAAAATACGCGTAGTGAATGAAGAAGAAGGTATGGAAATTGCCGGCAGCATGAATGCCATTGCCCACAACGAGCGTTTCACCTACCTCAACGACAGCCGTACCCTCTACGAACTGGACCGGACAAACAACTGTCTGAAAAGACTTTTCAGCTGTACGGGCGATACATTATTATATTCTGTTTCGATGGACGAGAAAGGTGATTTCTGGATTGGCAGCAACACCGGACTGGGACAGTATACGCCGTCGACCAACCGGTATCATCCGTTGCCAACTTCCCTGTTCGGTGAAGTGAGTTCGGTCATTTGCGATCATCGGGGAAAAGTATGGATCGGGGCAGACCACATGTTGTTTGCCTGGATGCTGCAATCCCGGAAGTTCATCCTTTTCGGCGAATCGGACGGAGTTATTCCGAATGAATATCTGGCAAAACCCCGGCTTGTCTCCGGCAAGGGAGAAGTTTATATGGGAGGCGCAAACGGACTGCTCTGCATCGATAACCGTTTTTCGACAGCTCCATCCGACTTTCCGGAAGTGGAACTGACCGACGTATACATAAACGGTGAACCGGCCATTAAGCAGATAACAGGACAGCCGGAGAAACTGACCCTCCCGCAGGACAGCCGGACCATAACCTTACGCATAATGTCCCACGAACAAGATATTTTCCGTAAAAAAAGATACCGTTATCAGATAGAAGGATTGAACGACGAACCGATTGAATCGTACGATCCGGAACTGATTATCCGTTCACTTCCGGCAGGCAAATATCGGATATTGGCCGCATGCAGTACCAAGAATGGCGACTGGACTCCCTTCCGTCCTATCCTGTCACTCACCATACTACCTCCCTGGTACCGGAGCGGATGGTTCATCATCTGTGTATTGCTTATTGCATCGGGTGTCATTGCTGCCGTCATTCTCACCATTCTGCGCCGCAGGCAAAACCGGTTGAAATGGGAACTAAAAGAGCGGGAGTTACAGGAATATGAAGAAAAAATCCGATTCCTGGTCAATGTCAGCAACGAACTCCTCCCCTCGTTCACCGAGACGGGTGAAAGAGAACTGCAAATCGTAGAGCTGATACGAAACCGGCTCCGTAATGGAGAGAAAAGTAAAACGGACACCGACATTAAAAATATACCCAAAGAGGAAAAGAGCGAACTCAGCCAACCAGACGAGACTTTCCTACGAAAACTGAACCGGCTAATCACCGACCACCTGGACAGTCCCGAACTGGACGTCACCTTCCTCTGTACGGAAATGGGATTGAGCCGTGCCTCACTCTACAACAAGTTAAAGGCCATGACCAACATGGGTGCCAACGATTACATCAATAAATTCCGCATGGAAAAGGCCATCCAACTGATCTCAACCACCGATCTCACCTTTACAGAGATAGCGGAAAAAATAGGATTTACAACATCCCGTTATTTCAGTACTTCATTCAAGCAATATACAGGAGAGACACCGACTCAGTATAAAGAGAAAATAAGGAAAAAGCAATAGGGTGTAGCCATCCAATGCATAGGGTATAACCATCCGGAGTATATGGCTACACCCTATGCATCGGATAGTTACACCCTTTCAGCCCGGCATATTTCTTATCCGAATATAACTTCACTGAATAAAAAAATGGAGCACGACACAGCCATACTCCATTCTAACAATCAAACTCAATCAAGCAATGGTGACAGATGCATCCAGATATACATCCTGGATGGCATTGAGCAATTCCACTCCCTCTTTCATCGGTTTCTGGAAAGCTTTACGTCCGCTAATCAACCCCATACCACCGGCACGTTTATTCACTACCGCCGTAACAACAGCGTCTTTCAGGTCGGAAGCTCCATGTGATTCGCCACCGGAATTAATCAAACCGACACGTCCCATATATCCGTTGGCTACCTGATAACGGCAAAGATCAATCGGGTGATCGGTAGTCAGTTCGGTATACATTCTTTCGTCTGTCTTTCCAAAATGAATTGCTTTGAAGCCACCGTTATTAGTAGGCAATTTCTGCTTCACAATATCCGCTTTAATGGTAACTCCAAGACGGTCTGCCTGCCCGGTTAGGTCGGCGGCAGCATGATAGTCTACCCCGTCTTTCTTAAAATCATTGTTGCGCAGATAACACCACAAGATAGTGGCCATGCCCAATTCATGCGCATAGTCAAAAGCCTCGGCAATCTCTACCAACTGACGACGGCTTTGCTCGGAACCGAAATAGATAGTAGCTCCCACAGCCACCGCTCCCATCTCCCATGCCTCCTTGACGGTGCCAAACAACACCTGATCATACGAATTGGGATAAGACAGCAGTTCATTATGGTTCAGTTTCACTACAAACGGAATTTTGTGAGCATACTTACGGGCAACAGCCCCCAAAATACCGAAAGTAGAAGCAACGGCATTACATCCGCCTTCAATGGCCAGTTTTACAATATTTTCCGGGTCAAAATAGATGGGATTCGGAGCGAACGAAGCTCCGGCTGTATGCTCAATATCCTGGTCGACAGGAAGAATGGACACATATCCCGTATTTGCCAGACGACCATGTCCCAGCAAAGTCTGCAAGCTGCGTAAGGTCTGTATGTTACGGTCCGAGTCGATCCATATCTTATCGATCGTATCCGGTGACGGCACGTGAATCAGTGATTTATCAATGGTTTTACAAGTGTGGTTCAGGTAGTATTCAGCCTGATTACCCAATAGTTCTATAATTTTATTCATAATTGTAATGGTTTTGAGTTTTATTCACCACGGAGGACACAGAGAACACAGAGAATATCTTTCTCTTAAACATCTTAATAAACAAGAGATTAAAACTCTGTGTCCTCCGTGTACCCTGTGGTGAATAATATTCATTTTTATTCCGTAATGAGGGGTTTCCTCTTATCTTATTTTTTCTTTCCCTGATTGGCAACCGCTTCCATCAGTTTCCGGATTTCTTCGGGGTCACCCAGGAAATAGTCTTTTTCCAGATTCAGTTCGTCACTGAATTCAAATACGTAAGGAACAGCAGTCGGCAGATTCAGTTTCACGATCTCTTCATCGGAGATGTGCTTCAAGTGCTTGATAATGCCCCGCAAACTGTTGCCGTGGGCAACCACCAGAATTTCATCAGCGGTTTTCAGATTCGGGAAAATGATACATTTCCAATAAGGCATGATGCGGTCGATGGTATCTTTCAAAGATTCCGTCCGGGGAAGTTCTGCATCGGGCACTTCCCGATAGCGGTTCTCAAAACGTGGATTTCTCGGATCGTCTTCCGACAGGGCATTGGGAGCTATATCATAACTCCTGCGCCAGATAAGTACCTGTTCGTCACCGTATTTGGCAGCCGTCTCGCTTTTATTCAATCCTTGCAGATCGCCATAATGCTTCTCGTTCAGACGCCAACTCTTCTCCACCGGAATCCAGTCCTGATCCATCCGGTCGAGCACACAATTCAGCGTTTTCACCGCTCGTTTAAGGTACGAAGTATAAGCTTTATCGAAATTAAATCCATTTTCTTTCAGTAGTTCACCCGCTTTGCAGGCCTCGGCAATTCCCTTTTCTGTCAGATCGACATCGGTCCAGCCGGTAAAACGGTTCTCCTTGTTCCATGCACTTTCTCCATGACGGAGCAATACAATCTTTTTCATTCAACTCTCCTTTCTTTAGGTGTTTATTATAGAACATTTGTATTGAGTACAAAGTTCACGAAACTTTTTCTAAATATCTATGCTGAAGTATGCTGAGAAAAGTTACCTTTGTGCACTGTAAGTAACCTTTTTATTTAATTTCTAAATGAACAACACATGAGAAAACTCTTTTTTCCATTACTACTATTCGTATCCGGTCTGCTATCCGCCCAAACAGAGATAACACTCTATGTATCACCTTCGGGCAGCAACCATCATCCCGGAACAGCGGAAAAGCCGATGGCTACTTTAGAATATGCCTGGAAAAAGGCCTCACGGCAGGCCGGCCGGCGTTCCATCACCATCTACTGCGAAGGCACCAACTACCTGTCCACTCCGATTCTTATCACAAACGAGACTTCGGGCACACCCGAACATCCGGTCCGTTTTTCTTCGTATCCCGGACAAAAGGCGGTCATCAGTGGTTCACGTATACTCCGGAACCTGTGTTGGAAAGAGTATAAAAACGGTATCATGCAGGCCCAAGTGGAAGAAGAACTGATCCCCGACCAGCTCTTTGTGAACGGGAAAAAACAGATATCGGCACGGTATCCGAATTTTGATCCGAATATACGCATCTTCAACGGATATGCAGCTGACGCCTACTCGCCCGAACGTGTGAAAAACTGGAGCAACCCCGCGGGAGGTTATCTGCACGCCATGCACAGCAGAGAATGGGGAGGCTACCAATACAGCATCGAAGGCAAAGACGCCAAGGGCGAACTGATACTGAAAGGCGGATTTCAGAACAACCGCCAGATGGGTATGCACGACACTTACCGCATGGTAGAAAACATCTTTGAAGAGTTGGATGCCGAAGGGGAATGGTATTTTGATAAAGAAACCCATACACTCTATTTCTATCCGCCACGAGAACTCAATCTGCAAACCGCCTTGTTCGAAGTGCCGCAGGCAGAAAGTCTCTTCGTCCTGAAAGGGAAACCCGGAAGTCCGGTCCGTCACGTATCCGTAGACCATTTAGAACTGACACAAACCCTGCGCACCTTTATGAAGACCGACGAACCCCTATTGCGCAGTGACTGGAAAATCTACCGGGGAGGAGCCCTGATGATTGAAAACGCCGAAGAGTGCTCCGTGACCGGATGTTGCCTGTACGACGTAGGAGGCAATGCCATCTTCTTCTCCAACTATAACCGCAACCACCGTGTCAGCCAAAATCACATCACCCGTGTAGGAGCCAGTGCCGTTTGCTTTGTCGGCTCTCCGGATGCTGTCCGCTCTCCCCTGTTCGAGTACGGAAAGTCGCAAACCTGGGAGGAGATGGATAAAGGTACAGGCCCCCTCACCCCCAACTATCCCTCAGACTGCCTGGTGGACGACAATCTGATTCACTCGATCGGAGAGACAGAAAAGCAGGGAGCCGGTATCCAGCTATCTATGTCCGCACGAATCACTATCCGCAACAACAGCATTTACGATCTGCCCCGTGCCGGTATCAACGTCAGTGAAGGTACCTGGGGAGGACATATGATAGAAGGAAACGATGTGTTCGACACCGTACTCGAGACAGGCGACCACGGTTCCTTCAACTCCTGGGGACGCGACCGCTATTGGCATCCCGACCGGAATGTGATGGATGAGTTCGCAAAAGAACATCCTCAAATGGTATTTCGGGACGCTACCGAAACGACTGTCATCCGCAACAACCGCTGGAGGTGCGACCATGGATGGGACATCGATCTGGACGACGGTTCTTCCAACTATCACATCTACAACAACCTCTGCCTACACGGAGGATTGAAATTGCGCGAAGGCTTCGCGCGAACGGTGGAAAACAACATTATGGTCAACAACACATTCCATCCGCACGTTTGGTTTGCAAACTCTCAAGACATTTTCCGTCACAACATCGTCACGACTCCCTATCGCCCCATTCAGGTAAAAGAATGGGGAAAGGAAACAGACACTAACTTTTTTGTCACCGAACAAGGACTGGAACAGGCGCAAAACAGAGGAACGGACCTCCATTCACTTTACGGTGATCCGCTCTTCATTGCTCCTGAAAAAGGAGACTACCGGGTAAAAGAAAATTCGCCTGCCTTGAAGACGGGTTTCCGGAATTTCGATATGGAGCACTTCGGCGTACAATGCCCACACCTGAAAGCTTTGGCGGCTACTCCGGAATTGCCGGTTTTCAAAATTCCGGAAGAAAAACCAGAGACGGTACAGACGTATTCGTGGAAGGGGTTAACCTTGAAAGAGGTGTCGACCGAAGGAGAACGTTCGGCCACGGGACTCGACAAAATACGAGGTATACTGGTAGTGAAGATCGAAAAGGGAATAACCGCCCTGCAAGCCAATGACGTGATTCTGAGCATTAACGGCAAACCAATGAATAACCGGACGGATATAGAAACCGAGACCCGGAAGTCACCCGAAGGCAGCAAGTTCCGGATCATCTTCTTCCGAAATCAGAAAGAAAATGAGGTAACGATGTAAAGCAAGATACGGCTAAGGGCATCAGTGGAGCCCGTTTCGGTGAAGGACACCCATCACGCATACGGGCATGCCTGCCTTTTAAACCAAAGGACCATAGGTTTGAAAGGCAGGAGGCGTTGGTTTAAAATATAACAGAGTGTATATCACCATGCGCCACAGGGAAAGATTAATCCACTGATAAACAACATAACCCAAAACAGGCGTTGCCGCCCGTCACGCTCAACGATTTCTCTTTAGAAAAAGGCGATCGGTAATGACAGAGGGCAGTTCCGACTCATAATGGGTTACCATAATCATCGTTTTATCTTCACGGCAGCAGAAGGCCTCGATGATCTTTTTCACCCGCCGGCGATTGTACGTATCGAGTCCGTGCAGCGGTTCGTCCAGAATAAGTAATTCCGGATCTTTCACGAAAGCACGGGCCAGCAATGCCAAGCGCTGTTCACCACTCGAGAGTTGAAGAAAAGGTCTGTCTTTCAGAGCGGCAATGCCAAACACATCCATCCACCACTCGCAGGTGGCCATCTGGCTTTCCTGTGGACGCTTATACAAGCCGATGCTGTCATGCAACCCGGAAGCTACAATCTCAATGGCTGGTAGATTCTTTAGATAAGCACGGTGCATTTCGGGACTGACGTAACCGATATGCTTTTTTATCTCCCAAATGCTTTCACCTGTACCCCGCTTGCGTCCGAAAAGGCTGATGTCACAGGCATACGACTGAGGATTATCCGCACAAACCAAACTAAGCAACGTAGATTTACCGGCACCGTTTTCTCCGCTCAATGCCCACTTCTCGCCCCGACGGACAGTCCAGTCGAGTTCTTTCAGGATGGTACGGTCATCATAACGGATGCTGACCTTATTTAATTTTACCACCTCCCCGGAATCATAGTTGGTTCCGTCATAAGGCAATCCGGCTATACGTTGTTGCAATGCGTCCAGAGTCACGGGTACATCGGTCACACGAAATGCAGCCAGGTAAGCCCCTCGTTCCATTTTCGGAAGCACAGTCAAGTCTTCTACCGGAATCACATGGGTAATGAACGAAGGAATATCATCGAGCATCGAAAGCACAAGGATGATTTGCACAGACGACAGCCGGGTGAGGCGTTCGAGCAGGGAGAAAAGCAGTTCACGGGTCGGTGCATCCAAACCAATAAAAGGATTGTCCATTATCAGTACCCGGGGGGCAGTCAGCAAAGTTTTAGTCAGCTGAAATTTGCGCAACTCCCCACTGGAAAGGAGAATGATCTTCTTGTCCAACAACGGCTCGATGCGGAAGAGTTCAAACAATTCCTCTTTCAGCCGTTCATCTTTGATTTCCCCCAGCATCTCCCGCACGGAGGGAGCATCTTCCTGATCGTGGGCATTCCAGCGTTGCTGATAATAATAGTTAGCATCTGCTGCACCGTATGTATCACGAAAAGCAATGTATTTCACGTTATCATATACTGTCTGAGTAGAAGAAGGAGAAAAATCGTATTTCACCGTACCTTCACGCAAGGGATATTTACCCAGAAGCGTATCTACAAACAAACTCTTCCCTCCGCCGTTGGGACCTACGATAGCAATGTGTTCGCCGGCAGCGATTTGTGCTGTGACAGGTTGTGCCAAACGTACAAGCGGGTTGCGTGCTACGCCACCCGCTATACTGAATGTGTATTGTTCCATTATCCTATTTCATTATTAGGCGGAGCAAAAGTATATCAAAATCCGCACAAAGAGACAGAATAAGAGTAAAAAAAATCGTAGTATTGGACAATTGTAGCCGGTCAGAACCTGAATTTAGGGTTTTCCGGTTCGGTATGCGACTCTTCCATCAACTTCGTCAGTTTCCGGACAATTTCCGGATATTCGCCTGCCACATCGTGCTCTTCCCTGAGATCCTTCTCCAGATCATATAACTTCATTGTAGAGTTTCCCTTCCGGATATTGTCGATAATTCCCTTCCACTTACCCATACGAATGGCTTTCAGACCGATCACCGGATCGGGATATTCCCAATACAGATATGCATGTTCTTTCTGCTGTCCGGTCTTGCCGAGCAAAGTGGGCAGGAAACTGATTCCGTCAGTCGGCGGACAATCAACCTTCGCAATATCCGCCAAAGTAGGCATTACATCCTGAAATCCGCAAATGTGATCGCTTTGAGTGGAAGGTTTGATCTTTCCGGGCCAGGTAACAATGGCAGGTATCCGTATTCCCCCTTCATGAACAAAACATTTTCCCCAGCCATACTCCGACTTGAAAGGGCCTCCGCTATCGAACCACGGTGAATCGCTTCCGCCATTAAAGGTTGGACCATTATCGGAAGTGAACATGATAATGGTATTATCATACAAATGATCTGCCTTGAGTTTCTCTATCAGTCTACCGATCTGTTCGTCGAAGTAGCTGATCATGGCAGCATAAGTCGCATGTGGATACCGGCAAGGCATATACCCGGCTTTCCCGGTGTAAGGCGCCTCGTCTCCAAACTTTTCGACATAGTGTTTCACCCACTTCTCCGGTGCCTGTAATGACACGTGCGGAAGCGGAGTAGTCCACATCAAAAAGAAAGGCTTCTTCTTGTTCTGTCCGACAAACGAAATCAGTTCATCAAAAATAAAATCATTAGCATACTCCTTCTGTGAAAACTTGGCATAACTGGCTTCATCGCGGGGATCTGTTCCGGGATCCAGCCGGGCAGTGTGAGGGTCGAGCACTTTATTGTTCAGATATACACGGTCTTCATCCTTATACAGAAAGGCCGGATAGTAACTGTGCGCTTGCCGCTGGCAGTTATATCCGTAAAAACTGTCGAATCCCTGTTTATTGGGAGTACCCTCCGATCCCGGAGCACCCAATCCCCATTTCCCGTAACATCCGGTGACATACCCCGCCTGCTGCATCATCCTTCCGATAGTCATCGTATTGGCCTTCAAAGGATACTGTCCCTCCAGATTCGGGTGCACATACATGGAGTCATAATTCATGATAGCTCCCCGGTATGCCATTTCATCATTGGCCCGTATCTGTGCATGTCCCGAATGCATACCTGTCATCAGCACACAGCGTGCCGGTGCCGAAACAGGCGATCCGGTATAGTGCTGGGTGAAACTGATGCCGTCTTTACACAGCCGGTCTATGTTCGGAGTTTCTATTTTTCCGGAACCATAACAACCAATATCCCCATACCCTAAATCGTCCATGATAATATAGATGATATTGGGTTGAGATTCTTTAACCTGACTTTTTGCCGATAAAGCAAATACGGATAGTCCGATATAGATTTCTATTCTTTTCATGCTAAGTTTCTTTTTTTAATCCCATTTATAATTTACGTCTACCTCCTTTTTCAGGGCAGGGCCGAATGAATACCCCTGTTGTTCGAACCATGGTTGCTTCAGAAGAACTTTACCGTAAAACTCATCGAAACTCAACGGTTTGCCGGAATACCACATTTGTTCGGCAAGCGCAAGAATACGCGGAAAGACACGACGGTCGATCCTATCTTCGGTTACTCCATCGTCTGTCCACAGTGCAGAACTCATTCCGAGGATAAGCGGGTTTTCTTCCCGTGGCCTGTAAGAGGGATTATGCAGATACACATCTTCCAGATCGAAAGTGCGGTCTTTGGCATATCCCCTCCAAGGAGTGAGCGGGAAGTTCAGATAGGTGTAATAGTTCGTACCGCAAATCACCGGGTAATTATGCCTGATAGCGTTCTTCAAAGCCAGATCCTTGTGCCCTCTCCAGTTCCACCACTGTATAACCACATTATCCGGCAACGGATAACCGTCCTTATAAATCACATCGCCCCAAAAGATAGCCTTCCGTCCTTTCTGTTTCAGGTAATTTGCCATTCGGGCCGAAAACCATAATTGCAGGTCATGGCTGTCCTTCAGTTTTTCTTTCGCAATCCGTGCCTGACAATCCGTACATTTATCCCAGTTTCCCTTAGGAGCCTCATCACCTCCGAGATGAATATAAGCGGATGGAAACATCCGGCACACTTCGTCCAGTACATTCTGCAGGAAGGTGAGTGTACTGTCTTTGCCGGCGCAAAAAATATTCTGTGTAAAACCGCTTTGGGGCACTTTCACCGGAATGTTGAAACATCCCAACCGCGGATACGAATTAAGTGCGGCCTCCGCATGTCCGGGCATGTCGATCTCGGGAACAACCGTGATACCGAGGTCTGCCGCATAGCTGACAATCTCCTTTACCTCTTCCTGGGAATAAAATCCCTGTTGCTCCGGTCCCTGTCCTACGAAAGCTCCGATCCGTGTCAAAAGCGGATAGCGTTTTATCTCGATACGCCAACCGAGACCCTCGGTCAGATGCCAATGAAAATAATTCATTTTCAGCATCGAAGCCATATCGATATATTTCTTGATGGTAGAGACCTTTTGATACTGGCGTCCCGAATCCAGCATAAAGCTACGCCATTTCACCCGTGGAAAGTCAGTGATTTCCGCACAAGGAAATATAAGTTTGTCCCCTTCCCGTGTACCCCATTGTCTCAGGCTCTGAACGGCATAAATAAAACCGGCGTTATCTGCCGCACGAACAGTCATTTTCTCGGGAGTAACAAGAATGCGATAACCCTCTGCGGGAAGTGTGGCATCTTTCTCCCAGGAGATTTGGCTGTGCCCCTTTTCACTACACCATTCCACGGCACTTTTCGGTATCAGTTTTTCATAAAACAAATGCAGGAAAGAAGCGGAAGCATCTTGAGTATGCATCCGTATCTTGCCTTGGAGTTGCAACTGTCCATTAGCTTTTTCGAGGTAATCAGGTGTAGGTAAGATCGTTTGTCCGCACAGACGGATGGCGTGCGAACCGAGGAAAAGCAGTATTAAAATCAGGTATTTCATTTAAACATAGTATTTATAGTGTGACAAGAAACTGTCCAAAGATAAGAATTTCTCGGGACAGTTTCTTATCACACGGTTAAAACCATTTATCAATCAGGAAGGGGCTACTCTACTCCGTCATCCCAACCCGGATTTTGAGCAAGCTGAGGATTCAGCACCCTTTCATTACGTGGAATAGGATTCAGGTAATAATATTCGGGCCAAGTATGGGTTTGTACAGGATGGAATTCAAGATATCCCTCTGCGCCACCTCCGTCAATCGTCACCTTCGTTCCGGCGGGAAAGTCCGATGTCTTGACATACATACCCAACTTCTTCTTTAACGCGTAATAGCATTTCTTCCATCTCCGCAGATCGTCGAACCTGAACCCTTCGGAGAATAACTCGATACGCCGTTCGCGGCGAATCTCCCATAACAAAGGATTGACAGCATAGTCACCCGGATAAGCAGGATCGCCCAGATCGCGTTTAGGATCGAAAGCGGCGTTGATTTCCGCCACTTTCATAGGTGCCACGTTAGCACGGATACGCAGTTTATTAATTGTCTGATCGGCTGCGGACTGATCGAATTCACCCAACTCACACGTTGCTTCAGCATAATTCAGCATCACCTCTTCTACCCGGAAGATGGGCATATCGGTCTCTTCATTTCGCTGCGATCCCATCGACAAATAAGTACAATAATACTTCCAGTTATTATACCCAAAAGCCGACTTGTACCAAGGCTGATTTTCCAAATAGAAATCGAAATGCGGAACTGCCCCCAAAATACCTCCGTCATAACCCTGGCGGAAAGGTAACGTCTTCTGTCTCTCTTTGCCGCTTCCATACCCAATTCCCAACCGGATATTCAGGCTATCGATAAAGCTCCTGTCCTTAGCGACATCGGTAAACTCCCACTTATTCCCCCAAGCATCGGTAGAAGCCGATCGGTCAATTCTGTATGGAGGAGTCACTTGCAGCCAGAGTCGATGATCCCGGCAACTGAACTCACTGTACATATCCTTATCTCCCTGGAACAGCGGACTGTTCCAGCGGGTTTTCCCATCCGAACAGAGATAGCTGTCCACCAAGTCACGAGTCGGGTTATAGTAGGACGATCCGGTTGTTCCCTGAATGCTGGTATCATGTACTACGTTTTCCGCATTCGAGAACTCCCGATAGAGTATGACTCCCGGTACATCTTTCAGGTCGAGTGAACAAAACAGATCATCGTAGTTACTGCAAATTTCAGGATAGCTGTTCATAACCTCGGCAGACACCCGTTTACATTCTTTCAGAAAAGTTTCGGCATCATTCAATCCATGATATTTTCTCCATGTTCCTTCAAAAAGACAGAAACGGGACATAAATGCCTGTACGACGGCTCTGTTAATCGTATTACTGCCATCACCATTGACGTTGATATGCTGCTCGGCATATTGCAAATCTTCAAGAATATGCTTCGCGATTTCGTCTCTGGAAGCACGGGGACCGTTGATCAACTCTGTATCATTATCACTTAATACTCGGTCTATCCAAGGTACGCCGCCGTAAGCAGACAGTAATGAAAAATAGCGGTATGAACGAAAGAAGTATCCGACACTTTTCCAATGCGCCTTCTCAGTCTCAGTCATCTGGGAACCGTCTATCCGTCCCAACATCAGATTGACACGACGGATAAAACCATAATAATCCCAAGTCGTATTATTCCTCTTATCAGGCACAGTGACCAGTCCCCTGATCCAGTTGCTTTCGCTGCTTCCCCGCGTCTGATTATACGAGATATCGTCTGTTGAAGTATCACCGTATCCTAATTTCGGAAGTGTTTCATACAATCCCCAGGCATATGCCTTAAAGTTATCATACGTCACAAAGGCCGTCTCTTCCGTCGGATTGCCCAACGGATACCTTTCCATAAAATCATTGTTCAGGCAACCGGTAAAAGCGATCGCACTGAGTATAAACAAGGCAAATGTATATTTCTTCATACTATTTCGGTTATTTAGAATGTGACATTAAATCCAAGTGAAAATTTCTTCATAAACGGATACTCCCATGCTCCTTTTGAAAGCATATCCGACTCCAGACCTTCCGGTAAATGATCCCATGTATGAAGGTTTTCCCCACTGAAGAAGACCTTGACTTCGTCAAAGTAAACTTGTTTAGACCACGCTTTAGGCAATGTATAAGACAAGGTGATATTTTGCAGTTTCACATAAGCCGCATTGGCCAGATACTTGGTTTGCTTCCAGCGATTCGAACCGGTATTCACACCATTGTTTGCATATACTCTCGGAAAATAAGCATCTGTATGCTCCGGTGTCCAGAAGTTAAGGGTTTCTTTAAACAAACTTCCCCATGTACCTGTAGGCCATGCAATCTGGTCAGTACGCCAAAAGTCACGCTTACCCACACCACGAAGAAAAATGGAAAGATCGAATCCCTTCCAGCTCAAACCTGCATTGATTCCGTAATGGAAACGCGGTGTAGAATTACCGATAATACGTTGGTCACCCGGATCGTCTGCTGTCCCTTTTCCAGTCCAGATGGTACTGGCATCATCATCAAAATTCTTATAAAGCACATCCCCCGGATACACTTTTCCAACTCCCTTCGGGATAGGAATACCTTCTTTAAGGGTTCCGTCGGCATTGAAATCGTCTTCTTTATAAAAACGGTCGGTTACATATCCCCAGATCTCACCAATCTTCTGTCCTTTCCGATAAGTACCCAACAAATTGGTTTCATTGTTAAACTTAGTAATCTCACTCTGTGAATCATAGAGATTAAATCCGATACGGTAACTGAAATCTTTGATACGGTCTCTCCAGTTGAGTTCCAGTTCCCAGCCATAGGTCTTCAGATCCGCGGCATTTTGCTTGGCGGCAGCTACTCCCACCACCCAAGGCAAATCCATACCCGGTGCCAGCATACCTTTCGTATCACGCCGGTACCAGTCGAAAGTTCCGTTCAGCCTGTTATCAAAAAATCCGAAGTCGACACCGAAGTCAAGCGTATATACTTTCTCCCAGGTAAACGCATTGCTGACCATAGCCGGCGTAGACAGAGTCGTAGGTCTTTTGCCGTCTACCAGCCAATTGGTTAGTCCCGGAGCCATTTCCGGTATATACGGATAATTGTCCGGTGTACCGTCAGACAGCAAAATGATCTGATTTCCTATCGATCCCCAAGACGCACGAAACTTTAAATTAGACAGAACACTCCGGGTTCCTGCCATAAAAGGCTCTTCCGAAATGCGCCACCCTCCCGAGAAAGAAGGGAAAAAACCGAAACGATTGTTTTTAGGGAAACGTGAAGTTCCGTCATAACGTCCGTTAGCTTCGACCATGTACCGATCCTTGTACGAATAATTAACGCGGTAAAAGAGTCCCCTAAGGGCATATTCATTGAATGTGTCTGTAGCCGTTGTAGTTCCAGTAGCTCCCGATATGGACGGCAGGTTGCTCAACAACACATCTTTTCTTTCCGTCCACTGTGATTCAGCATGATTCTCTTCCTGGTTGAATCCACCCATCACCCCTATATTATGATTACCTATTGAAAAGTCGTAATTTGCAAAAACGTTGATCGCATTGTAGTTGTTAAATCCCTGAGTCAGTGCATACCGCGTGTTCTCCGTATTATTCAGGACACCGGTAAAATTCATTCCGATGTATTTATACTGGTTCACATACATGCGGTTGTAATTCGTCACCCTGTTATATGTGTATTCACCTGTTATCTTCAGGTTCTTCAGAGGTGAAATAATAATGCGTCCCAAAGCTCTAAAGTCAGTTTTTTTAACGATGCGCGGTTCTCCATAACGGATGTAAGTGGCAGAAGTTTCGGCGGGATAAGTAATCCCATCCACTTCATAAGGCGAAATATTCTGATAAGAAGGGAGTTGCATGGCACTTCCCCAGATTCCGTTCCTTCCGCCTTGCTCTACTTTGTTCTGGGTAGAATTGGCATACCGTATATCCAATTGGGTCGTCAGCCATTTGTTGACCTCCACACTAAGGAAGCTCGACAGATTGGCACGTTCATATCGGTCCTTATCGGTAATCAGAATTCCGTCTTCGTTGGTATATCCCAAACCGATGCGGTAATTCGTTCTGGAACCTCCTCCCGAAACCGAGAAACTATGGTTTTGCATAAAGCCATAATTGTCCATCATATCCGCAAACATGTCGTTTTCTCTCATCAGGAACAGATTCCCGTTTTCGTCGAAAACATACCCTTGAGGATATTTGGAAGGATTATCCATATAATCACGTATATACGTTTCCCACTGAGGTATATTCTTACCATCCACATACGTATCATTAGGCCATCCCATTTCCTTATATGCCAATATGGACTCCAGCGGGTTCGCCTTTTGCGGTAATTCCAATGCCTTGGAGAACGAGAAATTGTTATTATAATTAAACTTAGGCGCCATGTCCTTTTTTCCCTGCTTAGTGGTGATAAGAATCACTCCAAACGCTGCACGCGCCCCGTAAATGGCTGCAGAAGCCGCATCCTTCAAGACAGAGACCGATTCAATATCCTGCGGATCGATCATATTGATATCCATCGGAACATTATTAACCAATACCAGAGGACCGCCACCATTGATAGAAGTAGTTCCACGGATGTTATACGACAAATTGTCACCGGGTGTACCGGTTGTACCTTCAATTTTTAATCCCGGAACAACTCCCTGCAGAGCTGCCGTAACATTCGTTATCGGACGGTCACCCAGTGTCTCCTTTATATTGACGGAGGTAACGGCTCCCGTCAGATTGACTTTCTTTTGTGTTCCAAAGCCGACCACTACCACTTCATCCATCAACTTTGAATCCTCTTTCAACTGAATGACGAGCTGGGTCTTCCCATTGGTACTGACCTCTTGTGGCAGATAACCGATATACGTAACCTGCAGTTTGCCGTCCGCAGGAACTTCTAACGTGAACTCTCCGTTGAGATTCGTGATCGTAGCCTGCTTACTGCCTATGGCAAGTACATTGGCCCCTATGAGAGGTTCACCGGTAATACCGGTTACCTTACCCATTATTTTTTTCATCTGGACAGTTTGTTTGGCAGCAGCTTTCTCTTTTGGCTGCACAGAAGGAGTAATAACTATATGTTCAGGTTCATAGTCACAAGTAAACCCGGTATTCTTCAAAAGAGCATCCATCACAAAAGAAAGCTTTTTGTCTATAAAGTTTTCCTTAATTTTCTTGTTTACATCCAGCTTGGTCTGATTGTATGTCACACTTAACTTGGTTTGCTGCTCTATCTGTTCGAATACTTTTTGCAAAGATTGATTGTTACCATATACACTTATTCGCTGATTCTGCCCGTAAGCAGTGTTATAAATGCATAAAGCGAGAAGTAAAAGGACTATTTTATGAATTTTTACGGATAGAATATTCCTTAAATTGATTTTTAATTTCATAATTTTGTGAGTTAATCAATTAATACTGTTTAAAGTCTCTAAAGGTTAAAAAGTTTTTGATTGATTTCGGGGATCGGAAATGGGTGTGGTAATTTGTTTCCGGTTCCCTTTTTTTCATATGGCAGCTCTCCTTTCTTTTATTTTAGCGGACAAATAGATATGGTTTCGTCCTTCCCCACTTTATAGGTGATACCTCCTACAGTTTTTGTCACAATGTCCAAAACATGGAAGATACTATCACAGTACTTAAACTTTATTGTATAAAGATCCGAGTTGATACGGTCCGATTCTGTCAGATCGGATGATAACCGGATGGATACAGCATATCTTCTTTCCAGCGTTTTCAGGATTTCTCTAAATGATTGAGAGACAAAATTCATTTCACCTTTGGTCCAGCCCGAATAGACGGAGGCGTCTATATTCCTTTTATAAAACTTTCCATCCCGGTTTTCATACTCCAGTTGCTGGTTGGGTTCTAAAGTAACAAAACAATCTGTCTGATTCTTCTTCCTAACGGCAACAGAACCGGTCTCCAATGTGGTAATCGTTTTCTTATCCAAAGGATACGCCTGCACATTAAACTGAGTACCCAGCACACAGACATCCAGGTGATTAGTCTCTACCACAAAAGGAAGTTTCTTGTCTGGTGCAACCTTAAAATGCCCCTCGCCCGAAAGATATACGGAACGAGTGTCGCCTGTAAAATGTGTGGGATATAAAAATACAGACCCGGAATTCAGGGTGATGACCGAACCATCGGGAAGTGTGACCTCTTTTTGTTCACCCTTGGGGACAATACATTCGACAAAACGGACATCGTGCGTATGCAGCCTGACATATACATAGGCAGTAGCAATGGACACCAACGGAATAAGTAGAAAAGCTGCTATGCGTGCCCACCGATAAAGGTTTGACGGCTTACATAAAGGAAAGCCTGCTTTTTTTTGAAACTTCCGTAAAGAATGTCGGGTACAGGCATCTGCCGCAGGATGATAATCATCCCATATCTGATGGAGTGCTTTTTCTTTCCGTTCCTTGCCGGACGAATCAAGAAGCCATGTCCAGACTTTGCTTTTAAGATCCGGACTGGCTGTAAAAGCCATAAAGTTGCGTATAATTTTGTATGCGTCAGACATAGTATATTTTATGGGTTATGTATATAAGATACGTAACCCGCCAAACACACACAGTCCGAAAGAGATTTTTTTGGAATAAACTACTAAGTTTATACGATGGTAGCCATAATAACCAAGAGCAATATTTTGCGTATATCGGCCAGAGCCTGGGTCAGATGATTTTCAACCGTACGCTTACTAATGTTTAATTCACGGGCTATTTTCTCATTACTCAGTCCCTGTTCGCGGCTCATCCGGTAGATCTTTTTCCTTTGGGCAGGCATTCTCTCCACAGCGATGGCTATGATCAGTTCCAATTCTTTTGCATCAAGTTCCGCCTCTGTTTCACAATGTTCCGGATGATCATCCGATGTTTGCCAGGATTGATAATTTTGAAATAGCAGGGAACGTTCGATATGCCGGAAAACCGCATTCCGGGCAATACGGAACAGGTATGCATCCAGATTGTCTATCAATTTCAAGTTTCCCCGATTCTGCCACAATAATGCAAAAATATCCTGAGAGATATCTTCCGCCTCTTCAGCATTCTGCAACAAGCCATTAATGAACCCTTTTATTCGAGGGTAATAATCCAGAAAAAAAGCCTCAAACTTTTGAGGACTTTCCAGATTATCCATATCGGCCGGAGACTTCCTTATAAATTTCATCATACAGATATTTTAAGATTGCTCTATGCACACATATCCCACAAATCAGGACAGTTTTTTTAGAGATAATCCACTTAGGTTAACTTTATATTTGTTTTTTATGCCCTTACAATTTTTTATTATCAGCATTTACAAAGTTAAGCCCGGAGATAATCCGGGCTTTCTCCATATCACTGATACTACTGGTGAATGATCAGTGCCGACTGTGCCGGAACCGTTATCTCCGGACCGTACAACAGCCCCAAACCTCGCTCATCAATTACCCCATCTTTGCAGACAACGGTGTATTTGCCTTCAGGTATTGTCAGTTTGGCAGGAACGGAACGAGCATTGAGCACTACGATTATATTGTCCCAAGAGTCTCCGTTCGCACGGTCTTTCAAACGAAAAGCTATCAGGTTAGTGCCCTCCACCGGAAGAAATTCCAGATATTTACGCACCATCTCCGCATCGCCCATACGGAAAGCGGGATGTGCCTTACGAAGACTGATCAGACGTTTATAGTAAGTGAACACATCTTCATGGAGGGTTTTGCGGTTCCAATCGATGGCATTAATGGAATCGGGGCTTTCAAAACTATTATGCACCCCTTTCTTATCGCGCATCACCTCTTCACCGGCATAAATGAACGGAATACCTTGCGAGGTAAACACCGCCGTTTGTGCCAGTTTATCGAGCCGTGCAAGCTGTTCGGGAGTAATATCGGGAATACTTGACTTCAGACGGTCCACCAGGCACATATCATCATGGCAGGACACGTAACTGATCATTTGAGTCGGCTGGGCAGCCCAAGGAGCTTTGCTGTAATTCACAGAGTCGTTGTTGACTTGAGGATGCTGGATAGCTCCGACAATTCCGAATTTAATGCTTTCTTCTCCACCGGGAATTCCGGCGAGGAAAGCTCCTTTATGGTTATCATTGAAAGGACCACGCAACGCATCACGCAGTTCGTCAGAGAAAGCGGCAATACCGGGCATCTCGAAAGTATTGGCCTTCATAGCCAGCGAATCCCCCGGATACTGTGGTGCCTCCGCAGCCCAACCTTCACCATAAATAATGATAGAAGGATCAGTGGCATTGACTGCCTTGCGGATTTCATTCATTGTCTCGATGTCGTGAATGCCCATCAGGTCGAAGCGGAAACCGTCTATATGATATTCTTTAATCCAGTGGAGCACGGATTCGATCATATACTTACGCATCATGGGACGGTTGCTTGCCGTTTCGTTGCCGCAAGCCGAACCATTTGCCAGCGAACCATCGGGTTTCTGACGGTAGAAATATCCCGGAACCGTACGCTCAAAGTTGCTTCCGTCAGTATTGTACGTGTGATTGTACACCACGTCGAGTACTACCCGAATACCGGCTTTGTGGAGCGCCTGCACCATCTGTTTGAATTCACGGATGCGAACAGCCGGATCATAAGGATCAGTAGAATACGAACCATCGGGCACATTGTAATTTTGCGGATCATATCCCCAATTGTATTTATTTTCATTCAGTTTGGTTTCATCCACTGAGGCATAGTCATAAGATGGCAGGAGATGTACATGGGTGACTCCCAGTTCCACCAGATGGTCAATACCGGTAAGCAACTTGGCAGGATTCAGTGTCCCATGTTCGGTCAGAGCCAGAAACTTCCCTTTGTTCCGAATGCCCGACGTGGAGTCAACAGAAAAATCACGATGGTGCATCTCGTAGATGACTGCATCCGCAGGTGATTTCAACGGCGGACGCTGATCGTTTTCCCACCCCTGCGGATCGGTGGATTTCAGGTCGATAATGGCGGCACGCTTTCCGTTTACCCCCACCGCTTTGGCATTGATACCCGGCGTATCTCCCATCCATTTATCGTTTACCTTGACATTGAATGTATAGAATTTCCCCATCAGATCTTTACTGACCGTTGCTGTCCAAGTGCCTTCCTCACCCGGCTCCATAGGAATTGTTTCGTAAGCATGCCCTCCTTCACCCGAATCAAACAACATCAGACGAACTTCATCGGCGGTAGGTGCCCAAAGGATAAACTTAGTAGCCTCCGGTGAATACTCCATCTCCGTGAGACTGCCCGAACGCACCGGATACAGCTCGTAAGACGCATATTCTTTCTTGGCAGGAGTACAACTGACTACAGCCGTGGCCGCAGTCACTCCGATAAAGGCAAGATAGTTCATTTTCATGGTTTTTCTCTCTATTAAATTATTATCTGATTAATTGAGTAGCCCACGGCTACTTCACCCTTTCCGGGTTTTTGGCTATAAAATCTTTCCAACCGCTATACCCTTTCTCCATCACAGGACGCCCCATCTGCAGGAAATGACAATAGGCAGCTGCTAGTCCGTCGGTAGCATCCATAAAGACAGGCATGTCTTCTTTGGCAAAATGCAGCATGCGTTGCAGCATGTCGGCCACTTGCTCTTTTGAAGCCTGCCCGTTACCGGTAATAGCCATTTTTATTTTAAGCGGAGCATATTCGGTAATAGGAATATCTCGACTCAGCGCGGCAGCCATTGCCACTCCTTGTGCACGTCCGAGTTTCAGCATAGACTGCACGTTTTTCCCGAAGAAAGGGGCTTCAATCGCCAGTTCATCCGGCAAGTAGCTTTCAATGATGCTCAGTACCCGTTCATGTATATGGCGCAGTTTAAGGTAATGATCGCCGAATTTACGCAGGTCGATAATCCCCATGGCAATCATCTCCGGCTTAGTCCCCCGGACACGCAACACTCCGTATCCCATGATCGTTGTACCGGGATCGATGCCCAGAATAATCTTCTCTTTAACCGGCTGAATCACTCCAGTACCTCCATCAATGTCGGAAATCCGACTACTTTATCCTTGAATATCTTTACCAACTCTTGGTTAAGCCGTGCACCTTGTTCCTGATGCCAGCGATGCAAAAGGCTGGAATTATCCACCTCCCATTGGAGTGAATAAGAAGTGCCCTCGTCACGATGGCTCAACACACGGCAGATACGTGGTGCACGGAGTGCTCCGTGTTTCTCTACTTCAGAGATATAACTTTCTTTGATCCAGATCAGGAAATTGTCATGAACCTCGTCATCCACCTGAAAAGTGGTATTGTATATCAGCATATTTTTTATCTTTTGATGATTATTTCCGCAAACATAGCAATTATTTCAGAATAATGCATTATATTTGCCGCATCAAAACAGATAAACGTTCGCAAACGTTATCATGAAAACAACGGGGGGTTAGCTCATCTGGCTAGAGCGTAACACTGGCAGTGTTAAGGTGATCGGTTCGAGTCCGATACTCTCCACACCCAATTAATAAAAATAGTAAATATTTCATCATTAAAGTGGGGAAATCCGTGAGGACTTCTCCACTTTGTTTTTTATCCGGTTCTACATCAGTTTGCCACAGATCATGGACCAATGTTCCTTCCACACTCGATAGCCTCTCCCCTATCTCTACAACACGAAAAGTTTTCGTTTTATTCGGAACTGAGGATCAAGGGGAAAAAAGAGCAACTACACAATTAATGACCGAACCGGAAACGAAGTTTATGCCAAAAGCCATCTTCTTTCTTTTTTCCTTCCACCGATGCAACCTCGGAGTCTGTATGTGTCGTGGTCTCTGCTTCCACTTCTGTTACCACTTCTTGTATAGAGACCTTCACCTTTTTCTCAAAATTCCTTTTAATCCAAACTTCAAGGACTATTCCGGCATAATTCCAACTGCGTATAATTTTCAAATGATTTTCCAATAGCTGTATCTCCCACTCGATTTTTCTTACCTCTTCACGCAAACTAATGATCCGGTCATACAGCTTTGATTTGCAGCATTGCAATTTCCCCACTTCAGAACGTTGACCGCGCAGGTCTGTCGGCACCTCCGATGTCTCTACAAGCGCTTCTCCGGAGCTTGCGGCATCTTCGTCCTTTTCCGGCCCGGCTATTTTTATACGCTCCCGTCCGCCAAGTACCTCTTCCAGTGTTTTTAGACGATTCGACAATTCATCTTTCTCTTTTTCCAAGCATCTATTCTGCTTGGACAGACTCTCATTTCTGTTCCACAAATCAGTATTACGTCTGCGCGCAGCTTCTATCATTTGCCACTCTTCCATCTGTTGCTTCTTGAACCACTCAACGCTCTTCCGACTTCTGGAAAGTTCTGATTGAAGCCCATTGATGATTTCGTTTGTACTTGCGGGCAGATCACTCAACGTCTTCCTGAATTCCTTGATGTATTCGCATACAGAATCGAATCCCATTCTGGCGGCCACCTTTGAAAGAGGAGAGGCGGCAAAGGCACTATTAAACAATTTTTGCTCCTTGGTACTCAAGCCACCCACCACCATAGACAATATCCGGCGCACGATGGGCGCAAAGTCATCAAAGAGGCGCATCTTAAGCGCGGCATCTTCGTCCTTCTCAAGTTCCGCCTCAATGCGCCGTTCAAACTTCCCACAAAGTTGTTCGTAATTAGTGGTCAGGCGCGCCAACCGCTTCTCGTTTCCGATCAATCTCTGTACACTCTCGTCGTCAATCAACACCACGCTGCCCACAGTCGAAGAGGTTATCTCACACTCCCGTATCCATCCGAGCACCCGCGATTCGCTGATCCCATACTTATCAGATATACTTTTTACTGACATCCAATCGGCCATATCCATACAATTTAAGGTCTGCAAGATTGTACATAAGATCCGAAGCATCCGTAATTCACCTTATGACGAAAAGAATAGCTATCGTGCCCAATCACTCCCCCGCATCGGCTAAAATAATCATTTTTCACAGAACAACCTATTATTTGTAAAAAAAGAAAGTTATTTTTATTTTATCTCTTATATATGTCAATATGGTAGCGGTTGGAAAACCATTGAAAGGCATGCACGTTACCGACTCACTGCCCGAACTTATCTTGAAGTATCAACAAACCGAAAAAAGAAAGAAAAATATCTCTACCCTTCTGATTATTATACACCAATGAAAAACTGAAAAGCCACAAAAGTCATAAAGCAATTACCAAAGAAACATCTTTTTCCTTTATCATAGAGTTTCACTTCTTTGTTTCTCCTTTGTGTACCCCAAGTACTCTGTGATGAATTCAGCCGACTGACACATTTTATTTCTTTCTATCTCCTTTGATTGCAATATTATTGTTACTTTTGCAGCAATTTAAAGAAAAACCGAATAACAATAAATCGCAAGATATGATAGCTAAGATTAATCAACTTCTTGAAGAGGTAGCAGCCTTGAAGGCTGCCAATGCCGAAGAACTCGAAGCTCTCCGCATCAAATACCTTAGCAAGAAAGGAGCCATCAACGACTTGATGGCAGATTTCCGTAACGTGGCTGCCGAACAGAAAAAAGAAGTCGGCATGAGGCTCAACGAGCTGAAAACTAAAGCACAAGAGAAAATCAACGCACTGAAAGAACAGTTCGACAACCAAGACAACGGACAGGACGATCTGGACCTGACCCGTTCGGCTTACCCTGTGGAACTGGGCACACGTCACCCGCTCTCCATTGTACGCAATGAAATCATCGATATCTTTGCCCGTCTGGGATTCAACATCGCCGAGGGTCCGGAAATCGAAGATGACTGGCACGTGTTCTCAGCACTTAACTTTGCCGAAGATCATCCGGCACGCGACATGCAGGATACATTCTTCATCGAATCACACCCCGACGTGCTACTACGCACACACACTTCGTCGGTGCAGAGTCGCGTAATGGAAGTTTCACAACCACCTATCCGCATCATCTGCCCGGGACGCGTTTACCGTAACGAAGCCATCAGCTATCGTGCACACTGCTTCTTCCACCAGGTGGAGGCGCTGTATGTGGACAAAGATGTTTCTTTCACCGACCTGAAACAGGTGTTGCTTCTCTTCGCCCAGGAGATGTTCGGTGCCGATACAAAAATCCGCCTGCGTCCATCCTACTTCCCGTTCACAGAACCCAGTGCTGAGATGGACATCAGCTGTAACATCTGCGGCGGAAAAGGTTGCCCTTTCTGCAAACATACCGGATGGGTGGAAATCCTGGGATGCGGCATGGTAGACCCCAATGTGCTTGATGCCAACGGAATTGACAGCAAAGTCTACAGTGGCTATGCCTTAGGTATGGGTATCGAACGTATCACAAACTTGAAATATCAGGTGAAGGACCTCCGGATGTTCTCCGAAAACGATACCCGTTTCCTAAAGGAATTCGAAGCGGCATATTGATTTACGATCAGGCGATTTACAATTTACAATTGAAATTACTTCCCGACATGAAGGAGGTAAGAAAGATGTGTAGAGAGTAAATCGTCTAATTCGCTTCAAACTTCGTGTTCTTCACAGGATGAAGTGGCTTCAATCGCAAATCGTCCAACTGTTAATTATGAAACCATAATGAAAGATAGGCTTGTCACTCCCGGTTATGTCTTGATACTGGCAGCAAACTTCCTTTTATACTTTGCCTTCTACTTGATTCTGCCTGTACTGCCTTTCTATCTGACTGAAGTTTTCCAAACCGGAAATGCGGCAGTAGGCGTTATTTTATCATGCTACACTGTGGCCTCGCTCTGTATTCGCCCCTTTTCAGGCTATCTACTGGACACACTGGCACGCAAACCGCTCTATCTGATCGCTTATTTCGTGTTCATAACCGTCTTCGCGGGATATATCCTGGCGGGAGTACTGTCATTATTCATTATGCTCCGTGTAGTGCACGGACTGGCCTTCGGTATGGTGACCGTAGCAGGAAACACCATTGTAATCGACATCACTCCTTCTTCACGACGAGGAGAAGCAGTAGGCTACTACGGACTGATGAACAACACCGCCATGAGTTTCGGACCGATGATCGGGCTTTTCATGCACGACACTTGTTCATTCGAAACCATCTTCCTCTGCTCACTTCTCTCCGGCACAGCCGGTTTTGTAGCTGCATGTCTGGTGAAGACTCCTGTCAAGCAACCGGTCAAGCGGGAGCCAATCTCACTTGACCGCTTCGTATTAATAAAAGGTATACCGGCCGGCGTTGCCCTGCTCTTGCTATCTATCCCCTATGGCATGACAAGCACTTACATAGCCATGTATGCCAAAGAAATAGGAATCACACTCAGCTCCGGTCTGTTCTTTACGTTCATGGCAATAGGCATGGCCGTCTCACGTATGTTCTCCGGACGGCAGGTGGACAAGGGACACATCACGCAGGTTATCACTCTGGGACTTTATCTGGTGTGCATTTGTTTCTTCACTCTTTCTGCCTGTGACAAACTGATGCAGATAAATCCCGAACTAACCGATGTGCTTTTCTTCATGGTAGCACTGCTGCTGGGAGTCGGGTTTGGCACCATGTTTCCAGCCTTCAACACGCTGTTTGTCAACTTGGCTCCGAACAGCCAACGCGGCACAGCCACTTCCACCTATCTCACCTCGTGGGATGTAGGCATCGGAATCGGTCTGGTTCTGGGCGGCTATATCGCCCAATTTACCTCGTTTGACATGGCCTATCTCTTCGGAGCCTGCCTGACAGTGATCTCCACCTTCTATTTTAACTTGAAAGTCGCACCTCATTATCATAAGAACAAATTAAGATGACAAAGAAAGAACGTTATGAAAAAGTAATCGCCTGGTTTCAGGAGAATGTACCCGTAGCCGAAACGGAACTGCATTACAACAACCCGTACGAACTGCTGATTGCCGTTATCCTCTCCGCACAATGTACTGACAAGCGGGTGAACATGATCACCCCGAAAATCTATCAAGACTTCCCCACCCCGGAAGCACTGGCCGCTACTACTCCGGAAGTGATATTCGAGTACATCCGCAGTGTCTCTTACCCTAACAATAAGTCAAAACACTTGGTAGGCATGGCACGAATGCTGGTGAGTGACTTTAACAGCAAAGTGCCCGGTACCCTTGAAGAACTGATCAAACTGCCCGGAGTGGGACGCAAAACAGCCAACGTCATCCAGTCTGTCGTATTCAACAAGGCGGCCATGGCTGTAGACACACATGTATTCCGAGTGAGCCACCGCATCGGACTCGTGGGTGATGCCTGCACGACTCCTTTCAGTGTAGAAAAAGAACTGACGAAAAACATCCCCAACGAATTGATTCCCATTGCTCACCACTGGCTTATTCTACACGGACGTTATGTCTGCCAGGCACGTACACCCAAATGTGAAACCTGTGGTTTGCAATTAATGTGTAAATATTACTGTGAGAAGTATAAAGTTAGCAAAGACACACCGAAGAGGAAGAATAAATAACGATTTCATAGCAAAAAAGAGAAATTAATACTAACTTTGCGGTCATCATAAAAGAAACTAACACTTTTAAAGTAAATAAATAAAGTATTATGCAGACAATTGACAATTTCAATTTTGCCGGTAAAAAGGCATTCGTTCGCGTGGACTTCAATGTACCCTTGGACGAAAACTTCAACATTACAGACGACACTCGTATCCGTGCTGCACTTCCTACGCTAAAGAAGATTCTGGCAGACGGTGGCAGCATCATCATCGGCTCTCACCTGGGCCGTCCGAAAGGCGTTGCCGACAAATTCTCTCTGAAACATATCGTTAAGCACGTGTCAGAACTGCTGGGCGTTGAAGTTCAGTTTGCTAACGACTGCATGGGCGAAGAAGCTGCCGTGAAAGCTGCCGCTTTACAACCGGGCGAAGTGCTGTTGCTCGAAAATCTCCGTTTCTACGCTGAGGAAGAAGGCAAACCGAGAGGACTGGCTGAAGACGCAACCGACGAAGAAAAAGCCGCTGCCAAGAAAGCCGTGAAAGAAAGCCAGAAAGAATTTACAAAGAAACTGGCTTCATACGCTGACTGCTACGTAAACGACGCATTCGGTACGGCTCACCGTGCACACGCTTCTACGGCATTGATCGCCAGATACTTCGATGTGAACAATAAGATGTTCGGTTACTTGATGGAGAAAGAAGTGAAGGCCGTTGACAAGATATTGAACGATATCAAACGTCCGTTTACAGCCATCATGGGTGGTTCTAAAGTGTCTTCTAAGATCGAAATCATCGAAAACCTGCTGAACAAGGTAGACAACCTGATCATCACAGGCGGTATGACATATACTTTCACCAAAGCTATGGGTGGACAGATCGGTCTGTCTATCTGCGAAGATGACAAACTGGATCTCGCCCGCGAACTGATGCAAAAGGCTAAAGACAAAGGTGTAAATCTGGTATTGGCTGTTGACGCTAAGATCGCCGACTCTTTCTCTAACGATGCCAACACTAAATTCTGTCCTGTGAATGAAATTCCTGACGGATGGGAAGGTCTTGACATCGGTCCTAAATCAGAAGAAATCTTTGCCGAAGTGATCAAGAATTCCAAGACTATCCTTTGGAACGGCCCGACAGGCGTATTCGAATTCGAAAACTTCACTCACGGTTCACGCTCGGTAGGCGAAGCTATCGTAGAAGCTACTAAGAACGGAGCTTTCTCACTCGTTGGCGGTGGCGACTCTGTAGCTTGTGTCAACAAGTTCGGCCTGGCAAACGGTGTATCTTATGTTTCTACCGGCGGTGGAGCATTGCTTGAAGCAATCGAAGGAAAAGTTCTTCCGGGTATTGCCGCTATTCAGGAATAAGACTAAAGTGAATCACTATAAAACAGAAAAGGCAGCCCCTCACGGAGTTGCCTTTTTTAAAAGGAAAAAGTCAAGAGTGAAACCTTTTTTCAGCATCATATTACTGCTTTTTTTATCAGCCTGTGCAGACAAAAAAGAGGGACATACGCTGTCATCCGAACTTCAGCCTCTGACTTTCGGACTAATGCCTTCTTTCGACGGACTGCCTCATCTGATTGCCGCCCGCTACGGTGTTTATGATTCGCTGGATATAAAAGTCAACTTCATCACTTATGCCTCGGCAACCGATCGTGACGCTGCTTTCTTATCGGGCAAACTGGATGGTATGCTCACCGACTATCCGTGTGCCGCCCTTTTACAGACCAAAGGAGTCCGTTTGCGTCTGGTTATGGAAAATGATGGCTGCCTTAGCCTGATAACAAGCAAAAAATATGATGTCAGGAATCCGGAAGACCTAAAAGGGAAAAACATTGCCATCTCTTGCAATACCCTGATAGAGTATGCCACCGACGAAGTAATGAAACAGGCCCGTCTTACTCCCGGTGAAGCGAACAAACCCGAAATCAACAACATTTTTTTGAGGCTGATGATGTTGGAAAACGGACAGATTACAGCATCTTTCTTGCCCGGTCCGGCAACGGCAATCGCGGTAAACGACGGACACACAGTATTGCTGAATACAATCCAAATGGGGATACATTCCGCCGGAACGGCTTTCACAGAAGAGGCCATCAAAGAAAAAAACGAAGAAATAAGGAGGTTTATCACCGGATACAATCTCGGCGTGAAATACCTGCAAACTTATCCCCGGGATAAATGGGGGGAGATATTAACACAAGAATTCGGACTGCCGGAAACACTGGCTGCCCAGGTGGACTTGCCCGATTATCGACCTGCCATGTGTCCGTCTTCTCACGACATAAAAAAAGCTATTGCCTGGCTGAAGAATAAAGGAGCAATCCCCGGTAACTATCAGGGTGAAAACTTAGTAGATACGACCTTCATTCCCGACCAATTCAAACCATAATAAATACAACAAAGTAAAGATGAAAAACACATTCCTATTAACACTTGTGCTGCTACTGGCAAGCGGCAACCTGAATGCACAGGAAAAAAAAGAGGGTATGACGGTAAACAAAGTCGTCAATACGCTAAAAGAACGGATCACCCTTGCCGGATATGCGCAGCTGGGATATACTTATGACGATGCAGCGAAGAAAACCAATACATTCGACATCAAACGAATCATTTTCATGGCTCACGGACGAATCACCGACCGCTGGACCTGCGATTTCATGTACGACTTTTACAATGGAGGTATGCTGCTCGAGGTTTATACCGATTATCAGATTCTACCCGGACTGAAAGCCCGCATCGGAGAATTTAAAGTCCCTTATACGATCGAGAACGAATTATCACCCACGACAGTGGAACTGATTAACTGCTACTCACAGTCTGTGTGTTATCTGGCAGGGGTAAGCGGCAGTGACGTAGCTTGTGGCATGACATCGGGACGCGACATCGGTGCGATGATCCACGGAGGACTACTGAACGACCTGCTATACTACAAACTGGCGGTGATGAACGGACAAGGACTCAATATCAAAGATAAAAACAATCAAAAAGATATCATCGGCAATCTGATGGTAAATCCACTGAAATGGCTGTCGGTAGGCGGTTCGTTTATAAAAGGAACAGGACATGCCGTCGCCGATTCGGAAATAACCGGTATCCCGGCAGGGGAAAACTACACCAAAAATCGCTGGAGTATAGGAGGTATCATCACGGCAAGCCCGTTCAGCCTCCGTTCCGAATATCTGGCGGGAAAGGACAGAACTGTGAAAAGTGACGGTTTTTATGCCACCGGAAGTTGCCGGCTCCTACGCAACTTCGACCTCGTAGCTTCATATGACTATTTCAACGCAGATAAAGCCATCGGCCGAAAACAGACGAATTACATAGCCGGACTGCAATATTGGTTCTATCCCAAATGCAGACTGCAAGCACAATATACTTTTTGCGACCGGAATAAGGGAAAAGACAGTAACCTGTTTCAGACGCAGGTACAGGTAAGATTCTAAAACGATAATCAATGGAACATAAAATCAGCGAACCCAATGCCCGTGTAGACGTGGCCGATGTACTGAGAGGACTGGCTGTGATGGGGATCATCATCCTGCATAGTATCGAACATTTTAATTTCTACTCCTTTCCGGATGCCATCCCCGGCGAATGGATGAAGTTTACTGACAGAGCTATCTGGAACGGGCTCTTTTTTGTCTTCAGCAACAAAGCTTATGCTGTATTTGCCCTGCTGTTCGGCTTCAGTTTCTATATTCAGGATAACAACCAACAACGCCGTGGTAAAGATTTTCGCCTCCGGTTCATCTGGCGGATGGTGCTACTGTTCATCATCGGACAGTTCAACGCTGCTTTTTTTACAGGTGAAATACTGACGATGTATGCCATGCTCGGTCTGATACTCCCTCTGTTCTGTCGCCTCGGTAGCCGCAGTGTAGCCATCTTCGCCACCCTGCTTATCCTGCAACCGATAGATTGGTTCAAAGTGATCTATGCTCTCTGCAACCCGGATTATGTACCCGGTCCCAGCCTGGCTTCCCACTACTTCGGGATTGCTTTCGACGTGCAGAAAAACGGTACCTTCCTTGAAACGATCCGCATGAACCTCTGGGAAGGGCAACTTGCCAACCTGACTTGGGCATTGGAGCACGGACGCATTCTGCAAACGCCTGCCCTCTTCCTCTTCGGTATGCTGGTGGGACGTAAGGGACTATTCCTTTATAGCGAACAGAACGAACAACGCTGGCTCAAAGCATTAGGTATGTCACTCTTATGTTTCTTTCCATTATATGGTCTGAATAACATGCTGCCGGGATTCATCACGCGCGATGCCCTCCTGATTCCCTTGCAACTGATCATAAGCTCTTTGAGCAACCTCAGCTTCATGGTATTGCTGGTCAGCGGACTGCTTATCACTTTCTACCGTGTCAAAGACCGCAGATTCCTGATGCGTTTCACCTCGTATGGCAAGATGAGTCTGACAAACTACATCGGACAATCCGTCATTGGCTCACTTCTTTTCTACCACTGGGGGTTTGAATTGGGACGTTTCTTAGGAATTACTTACAGTTTCTTTTTTGGCATTCTTTTTGTACTTCTTCAAATGGCCTTCTGTTCCTGGTGGCTCGGTCACTTCAAACATGGTCCCTTCGAAGGCCTATGGAAACGCCTCACTTGGATTGGAAACAATAAACGAAAGTAAATTATGAACGAACAACTTATCAACGAACAATATCAATACATCCTCCGCCTGATCGGACAAAAACGACTGAAGGAGGCGCTGACTCAACTGGAATCATTCCTCTGGAAGTGTCCGGAATGGTCGCTCCGTACCCGCCTGGAGCAGATACAGACTTCGTACAACTATATGCTGCAATACATGCGTCAGGGGGTAGAAGATCCGGAGCGTAAGAAATTATATCAAAGATTGCTGGCCGATACTCTTGAAATCACCGATCAGGCACGTATTACACTACTCGACAGTGTATCAAGCCATTATTATCATCAATATCGCACGCGACGTACTGAGGAACTTTCTCCCCTTACCCTGGAGATGCTGATACACACGCTTGAATCGTTCAATGATGACCTGGCCGTAAGCGGATTCATTTCGGATCAAAACATGGATGAAGTTTTGAAACGTCACGAAGATAATCTGCGGATTCTGTTCCTGCAAACCTGGACCAATAGCAACTGGAGTACGGAAGAAAGTACAACTGCACAATCCATGCTTCAGTCCGAATTACTTCCGGTGAACGATCTTTGCCTTTTTACAAGTGCCGTTACCCTTAGTCTGATGGAATGTTTCGATCTCCGAAAACTTCTGTGGCTGATAGATGCTTACCGTCACCCCAATGTACAGATCAGCCAGCGGGCTCTGGTAGGAATCGCTTTTATTCTCCATGCCTATTCACCACGTATCGATTTCTATCCGGAAATCAATTTACGCATCACGGCACTAATGGAAGAAACCGCGTTCGAAAAAGAACTGTTACGCGTACATATCCAAATACTTCTCAGTCAGGAAACGGAGAAAATCGACAAAAAAATGCGTGAGGAAATCATTCCCGAAATGCTGAAAAGCATGTCTCCCATGCGCAACATGAAGTTTGGTTTCGAAGAGTCCGATGAAGAAAAAGATGACACCAATCCCGACTGGGCCGATGCTATAGAGAAGTCCGGACTGGGTGACAAGTTGCGTGAAATGAACGAATTGCAACTGGAAGGTGCCGATGTATATATGAGCACATTTGCACAACTTAAAAGCTATCCGTTCTTCAGGGAAATCTCCAATTGGTTCTATCCTTTCGACAGGCAACAATCGGCTGTCATTAAAGAGTTTCGTAACCGGGAAACAGAAGGAGGAAGTCTGTTGGAAATCATCCTGCAGTCTGGTTTCTTCTGTAACAGTGACAAGTATTCGCTGTTCTTCACCATGCAGCAATTGCCGCAATCACAGCGTGACATGATGTTGAGCCAGCTCACGGAACAACAAATGGAAGAATTGGCAGATCAGTCGAAAGCCGAAACACTGAAGAAATTTTCCGAACGCCCCGATACGGTAAGTAACCAATATCTGCACGACTTATACCGCTTCTTCAAATTGAATATGCGAAGACAGGAATTTCGCGACTTGTTCAAAGAGACCATCTGCCTGTACAGCAATCCGGCATTGGAAGACATGTTGTTCAACCCGGATGCCCTGCTGGCTTTAGCCAACTTTCACTTCAGAAAAGAGCACTGGGAAAAAGCAGCCGAAGCCTATGACAAAGTCGCCTACATGGTCCCACGAGAGAATGAAGCTGAAGTTTACCAAAAGCAGGGCTACTCTCTGCAAAAACTAAAACGATATGCACAAGCCATCGAAGCCTATCGGAAAGCAGATACCCTCAAACCGAACAACTTATGGACTAATCGCCATTTAGCCATTTGTTATCGTCTCGACCGACAATTCCGCAAAGCTTTGGAATATTACCGAAAAGTGGAAGAAGTATTGCCGGAAGACACTAAAGTAATTTTCTATATTGGCAATTGCCTGGCAGAGACATGGAATTACGAAGAAGCACTGAACTACTTCTTCAAACTCGATTTCCTGGAAAGTGATTGCATCAAAGCATGGCGTGCCATCGGTTGGTGTTCGTTCATGACAGGAAAACGTGAACAAGCCATGAAGTACTATGATAAAGTGATTGCCCAAAAGCCGATACCGGTAGACTACCTGAATGCCGGTCATGTGGCATGGTCATTGGGAGATATAGAGAAAGCCGTGCCTTTCTACTCCAAAGCCGCAGAACTCTATGGCAGTAAAGAGCAGTTCCTTGAGATGTTCCGCAAGGACGAGGATATCATCATAGGAAAAGGTATTACCCCCGATGATATTCCATTGGTTCTTGATCTGATTTAAAACAAACAAGAAAGAAAAAACGAACAGGGTGTCCGATTGTGGACACCCTGTTTTTTTATAACCTATTAATAATGAAGCTTCTAAATTCTGGCATACCTATTGATTCTTACTCTACAGAAAATAATCTGAAAAAAGATTGTATACCCGTGCAACTTAAATTCAAGTAGCAACGTCTAATAAACAAAGAAAGATATAAACTAATTAAACAATAAAGGATATGAAAACAATTACATTTTTCAAAAGAGTATTAGCCTCTGCAGCATTAGTTTCGGTATGTGGATTTGCTTGTGCAACAAACAACGGTAAACAGTTTGTCCATAACGATACGATGGAGAAGGGAAGACTCGTCTGCCGTGAAATATATTCTATGGATAATCCCGTTTCAGGCATACTCAGTCCGGTAAAAATGCATAAATACAGCTACGATACCGACCATCAGAAAACGGTGAAATCCACCTATACATGGAATGTATTTAAAAACGCATGGGAAAAAGAATCTTTGACGGTTGTCTCCCGATATGAAACAGAAACTTCGGTAGAGTATTCTGTATGGAATAAAGAAAAAGAATCATTTAGCCCATCAGAAAAATATATATACATCACCAACAGTGATAACCAACTGATAGCCCAATACGCATACAAAATGAACTCCCGCACCAACCAATGGATATTGGAGAAAGACGCCTTAGTACCCATTTACGAGAACATTTATGCAACAACCCGTTAATGAAGATTCCGGATTTCACAGATACGGAAAAATCAGGTAACATAATCAAAGAAACCGGGACATCAAAGAGAAAGAATTTAAAATCCGGAAGTTGATAAAAAAGTAGTTATCCCCATCTCCTCTTTGCCAAGACTCTCTTGGGAGTTCAAAACATCGAATCAAGACAAAGCATTTATAACCAAACAGATAAATACACTTGGTATCTGAATATAGAAAGTTAGTTTTAACACTGTATTAAAGTTTGTTCTTCAAACACAGACAACAAGTCTTTTGCATGCAAAAGACTTGTTGTTTATATTCGGGAAAGCAAAAACGGAAATTATACATTAACAATGTTAACGATCCACAGGTTGACTTACTTTTACCCAGTCTATCTCCATCTTCGCAGGCAGTTCACTATCCGTTATGGTACCAGGCCAAGTACCTGCACCGCCCAAAGCATAATTTAAAATCAAATAAAAAGAAGTATCAAACGGCCATTGCTTTTTGACGCTCTCATCGGCCAAATGCAAGTTAGGATAGACTAAAGTGGTAGCTCCATTCACTTTAAAAGTAAGAGACTCGGGAGTCCATTCGATACCAAATACATTGAATTGCCCTTTATTGTAAGGAACTGTTTTTGTTGGAACAGGCTTAGTGAATCCCAAGTCATTTTTGTAGTGGCTGTGAATTGTTTGATATACAATGCCGTCATGATTCAACTGCTCCATAATATCTATTTCACCACAAGCAGGCCATCCACTGTAAACGGGTTTGGCAGGCATCATCCAGATGGCAGGCCATCCCCCCTTTGCCGTCTTGGTGAAACGGGCACATATCTCTATTTTACCATATTGAAATTCTGCTTTACCTAATGACTGCACCCCTCCCGTCTTATATACTCCATTCACTTTCTCGGCAATCAGTACTAACTTCCCATCGTGTACATAAGCCTGATCATAACTTTCGGATAAATATTTGCTCCAGGCAGGACTGCCTTTTTTGCACAAACCCCATTTTGTTTTGTCGGGAATACTATCTGTCTGGTTGAAGTCATCTTGAAAAACTATCTTTTCCGAAACAGCATCTGACCTTGTCAGAGGTGTAACCATCGAATCATCAGAAGATGAACAAGCATAGAAAGAAAGTACCGACATGACAGCACCGCATGATAAGACAAGAGATCTTTTCATAATACTAAGGTTTTAGAGTTAAACATAAAATTACTGATAAATAACAAACTGTATATTTATTTAGTTCATCAACTCTCTGTGATTTTTTATACGATTCAATAGAGACAATCTAATCTAACTTACCAGAATCTATAAAAGGTATCAATAAAGAGAGCGTCGTTTATGTTATTCAAAACTATAAGAAACATTACACCAAGCTATTTCATCATTCTCAGATGTCATCTGATTAAGGTCTTCAAATACAGGATAATAATAAAAAAAATCAGAATAGTTGGCTATAAATCCGCCATCATGTCCCCTCCCAAAAGAAGTGAAATGCCCGGTCGAACTGTAAGTCCAGAAATGAATTGAGTAGGTCAGCTGTAATTGATCACTATTGACATTATGATTTACCTTACCATAAAATTCCCAACGATTTTCGGCATGGGAACGCATGAAAAGAGAATCATTCCGCATCTGAAAATACTTTTCGTATGAAAGTGAAGTACCATCTTCAAAGTCGGAAGAGAATCTCAACTTATCAACAGATATAAACTCAATCTTATCATTTGGAAAACCCTTAATAAATCCATCCGAACTATTGAAACGGCTTTCCCAATAACTGTCTATCTCCGGAAAGATTTCTACACCTCCTTTACTACTGCCTTGATAGCATCTGAAACCTTCAAGCCGGTATTGTCCGCTATAAGCCACAGACCGGGACGCAACAGCCACCGGAATAATATGCTCTTCTCCCCGATAAGATACACAGATATGAGTTTTTCCAACCCCAGTCACACGAACTTCAATGCATCTTTTTCCTAAGTAATCCGGATTATACGTAGCGTCGACCACCGCAGTATCTTCCGAATGGACTTTTATCTGATCTCCGGATGCAGCTTTCAGAAAAATCATAGCCGGTGTTTGCAAAATATCCATCAAGAGTCCCTCTTCTCCCAGGAGACGCTCTTCAGAGCCATTACCGGTATAAAAACGAATTTCATTTTCATCATCTTTCTCACAACCGCCAAGCACTATCACAACTACCATAGCAAAGAGAACATAGTACAGACTTTTAAGTAAGGGTAAGGTTACAGGTTTCATATTATTTTCAGTTTTAGTAAAATCCCTATTCGGATAAAATGCAAATATAACGAATTAAAGAAGGAAAGCAAGGTTAAGAATGCGTTATCACACAATTAACGTTCTTTAATTCATTGCCCGTAGGGAGATCAGTTCATTTCCCTGTCTTTTTAATAAATGATCTCAAGAAGATAGAAGGAATTCCTAAACCCAAAACATGAATAAAAACTAATGGATATGACAACATCTCCCCGGAAGGATATTACCAATGATATTCTTTCCGCCATGCAACGTTATCCCGAAAACGAAGCATTTATCATTGACGATAAACATTATACTTATGCCCAACTTGGCAAAATAACAGCCTCCGTCGCCCATTCGCTATCAGAGATAGAAGATGAAAGAATCGGGATCATTGCGGAAAACCGGATTGAAACCTACGCAGCCATTCTGGCGGTACTGGCCAGTGGAAAAACATATGTCATTCTGCATCCTGCTTACCCGGAAGAACGTAATCTCAAAATAGCCGGACTGGCCGGATTGCATACTTTGCTCTGCACAAGCCATGTCGAACGCCCGGCATTCGGAACCGACCTCTTCAGAGTAATCAACACAGACAAGCTGTCGGGAAAAGCACCGTCGGAATTGTCAAGGCTGCAATTCTACCCGCCGGAAGAAGAAAAAAACGCTTATATCATTTTTACATCGGGAAGCACAGGCGAACCCAAAGGAGTCCCCATCACACGTGCCAATCTGAACACTTTTTATCAGGCATACGATTCCCTTAACTGGAACCTGGATGAACACGACCGCATGTTACAAATGTTTGAGCTGACATTTGACGTATCCGTCGTATCATTACTTTATCCCCTGACTTTAGGAGCTTCCGTTTATACAGTGGCCCATCAGGATGTAAAGCATTTCAAAGTGTTCGAACTTCTGGAGAAGTACGAGCTGACCTTCGCCACGGTCACCCCCTCTCTATTACAACTTCTTTCACCCTATTTCGATGAAATCAGCCTGCCTGCTCTGAAATATCTGGGAGTATCGGCAGAGGCTTCGCAAACCGAACTGTTGGAACGATTCAGAAAATCGGCACCCAACGCAGAGTTCGTCAACCTGTACGGCCCGACAGAGGCTACGATTTACTGTACCTGTTACCGTATTCCGGCTTCCGGTACATGCAAGCATTACAACGGAATGGTGGCTATCGGAAAACCATTTCCCGGTATCCGCGTCATCATTGTTAACGAAGAAGGAAATGGTCTGCCTCAGGGAGAGACGGGAGAACTTTGGGTATCCGGTCGGCAAGTAATGAAAGGCTATCTGGATGATCCGGAAAAATCGGCATCGGCTCTAATACACCGTCCTGACGGACAAATTTATTACCGGACCGGAGACCTGTGTATTTTAGACAACGATGGAGATATCATTTATTGCGGGCGTAAGGACTATCAAGTGAAAATACAGGGCTTCAGAATAGAACTAAGCGAAATAGAATACACTGCCCAGTCGTTTTTCAAGACTCCTTGCAACGTGGCTGCCCTTCCGTTAATCTGTGACGGAATTTGCAACGAACTGCATCTGGCAGTCGAAACGACCGAATGTGACCAAAACACATTGATAGAATATCTGAAAGAAAAACTGCCACAATACATGTTACCGAAACAAATTCATTGTATCCCTCAGTTTCCGGTAACCAATAGCAATAAAACAGATCGAAAAAAAATTGTTGAACTGATAAGAGAGAAGGAACTCTAAAAACAATATAAATATGAACCGAGAAGAAGTATTAAAACAACTACAAAGCATTTTCCGTGATATTTTAAAGAAGGACAACGTCTGTATCAGCGAATCATCCACCTCTCAAGACGTAGATGGCTGGGACTCACTGACCCATATGCAAATTATAGCCCAAATCGAGAAACGTTTCGGAGTACGTTTCAACTTTCGGGAAGTAATTAAATTCAAGAATGTCGGCGACCTATGCAGTGCCTTATTAACCAAAATGGAATAAATCATGCAGTTTCTCTCCTTTAGTTTCCTGGCTCTGATTACTCTCTGTTTCTTTCTCTACTATGCAGTCAAAGGACGTGCCCGCAACTTCATACTACTGGCAGCCAGTTGCATCTTCATCGGATGGTATTATCTGCCATTCCTGTTGACGGCAGTAGTGGTGGCACTGTTCACCTTCTTCTGGGCACAATGGATGGAAAACAGGGCAAAATCCGGGAAAAAGACCAAAGTAATCTATATCGCAGGAATCATCGGTCTGATAGGCGGATGGCTCCTACTCCATGGCACAGTGATAGATAACATCATCTTTCCACTTGGAATGTCATTCTACACATTCCAAGCCATCGGTTATCTGACAGATGTGTACTGGCAGGAGCAACGTGCCGAAAGAAACTGGGTAGATTTCCTGATCTATATGCTTTTCTTCATGAAATTCCTCTCCGGTCCCATCGAACGGGGTGGAGACTTGTTGCCACAACTGAAAGATCCTCGCCCGTTCATCTACTCGAACGCAGTGACCGGACTGAAATATATTTTGCTGGGACTGATAAAGAAACTGCTTATAGCCAATCAGATAGCCCCGCAGACGGATATCATGTTTCATTCGATCCATGACCTTTCGGGTGTCCAACTACTGATGACCTGCCTGCTCTATCCTATCGAACTGTATGCCGATTTCTCCGGCTATACGGACATTGCCATCGGAGGAGCCTACCTGTTCGGCATCAAGCTATCGCCAAACTTCAACCGACCGTTTGCCTCACGTTCCACCGCCGATTTCTGGCGCCGTTGGCACATGTCACTCTCTTTTTGGGTACGCGATTATCTCTATGTGCCGTTAACCGCCGGTACCCGTAACTGGGGACAGTGGGGAGTCTACTTCAGCCTTATCATCACCTTTCTGGCATTGGGATTATGGCATGGCTCCGGATTAACCTTCGCCATATACGGACTGATTCAGGGCATATTGATCTGCTGGGAAATGAAAACCTCTGCTTTTCGCAATAAGTTGCCCCAATATATCGGGAAATATGCATCCGACAGCCTGTTGATAATCCGTACCTATCTGTTGTTTGCGCTGTCACTTATTTTCTTCCGTGTACAATCATTGAGCGATGCCTGGTATTTTTTACGGAACATCTCGTTCGAAGTACATTCTTCCTGGAAGGAAATGAACATCGGCATACGCGACCACAATTGCATTGTAGCAGGTTCGGCCCTGTTACTGGTATTGATCTATGAATATTATGCATCTAAATATAACCTGATGGAAACACTCGAACGCCAGCCCGCATGGCTACGGTGGAGTGTTTACTATCTGCTGGTATTCGCCCTGCTGATGTTAGGTAAGTTCGATACGGAAACTTTTATCTATTTACAATTTTAACCGAAACCAATTACACCCATGCTACATTCACCGAAAATCTCTCCCAAAACACGTTTCTGCCTGAAACTCCTGTTATTGGCATTACCGCTTTTCCCGATAGTGGCCATCTATTTCATTTTCGACCCTTATATGGTGCTGCACTCCTACAAACGATTCGATAACTCTCCCGTGCTGCTCAACGAAGCGCATGTGGGATGGCAGAATTATCTTCAGAATCGTGATTCGATAGCCTATAACTCGTTTATACTCGGCAACTCCTGTACCATGGCATTCCTGACAGGAGAATGGGAGAAGTATCTGGATAAGGACGATCATGCCGTGCGCTTTTATGACAACTGGGAAAGCCTGGGCGGTGTGCGCCAGAAGCTTCAAGCACTCGATTCCGTAGGTGCCCCTCTGAAAAATGTATTAGTCGTTTTGGATAAAAAAGCACTGGACAGAAGTAAGCCCCTGTCGGGCAACGACCATCTGTTTTCGGCTGAGGCAGCCGGTATCAGCCAGTTGGGATTCCATCTGAGATTTTTGCAGGAATTCCTCTATCCTGACAAAACGATTCCTTACATAGGCTACCTGATCGGACATAAGTATGCTCCTTATATGAAAGGGGTCATAAATCCGGGAGATCCCATTCGGGAACCTTACACGAACAACTTTATCAATCCCAGAGAAAAAGAGATCGGACAGGATGGCGAATTATACTGGACCCATCATGAAAAAGAATTCAAAAAACGAACGGATGCAGGCAAAGAAGAACTGCCGGCTGTGTCTGTCAGCCAGATTCAAGTACTTCGTGCCATTAAAAAAATTTGTGATAAGCATCATACAAACCTGAAATTCATCATCGGCCCGGATTATTTTCAGAAAAAAACGAACCGGGAAGACATCAAAAGAATGAAGGAGATACTGGGTGCTTCTGCCGTATGGGATTTCACGGGAACTAATGAATATACAGCCGATATACATCATTACTATGATCCCGGTCATTATCGTCCTCTGCTGGGGGCACGCCTGCTGAAAGTTATTTATCAAGATTCGGCACCTGCCGGCTATGAAAACAACCCCATAGCAACATCAAACAGCCCCAAAACATCTTTTACACCAAACAGATAAATATATCAGAGAAAATAATTATATAACATCAAAAACTTAATTTATGAAAAAGATTTTATTATTAGTATCCATCTGCATTTCATGTTCATCTTGCTGTACACTATTCAGCAGTTCCAAACAAGACATCACCTTTACGGGAATGAATGGAACTAAAATCTACGAAGCATCGACCAAACAGAAAATAGCGGAAATCAAAGAAGACAACAGTGTCACCGTCCAGATCAAAAAGAAAAGAGAAGACAAACAGTTATTGGCCAAAAAGGAAGGATACCAAACCACTCCCTTTGTCCTGGAATCTACTTTCAACAATGCCTGCCTGTGGAATATTTTATTCTGGCCCGGCTTCTTAGTCGACCTGGGCACGCAAAAGATGAACAAATGGGACAACACGATTATCAACATCGAAATGGAGAAAGAGAATACAGAAAACAAATAATCAACTCTCAGGATAGTGACCGTTACACAACTCAAGTTACCATCCTGATCCCTCCAAGGCAATAAACACGTATGGCATTCTCCTCCTTCCGATGAACGAGGAAAATGCCATACGAAATCAAGCGATATGAAGTTAGCGTCAGAAACAGCCTCCTACAGCTTCATCCCCCTATAGATCAATACATTTAATCAAATAATAGATACAACAGTAGTAAATGCTCTTTTAATTTTCTCTTCAATATTCGCTGCTGTACGGCAAAGATATAAATAGGCATAAAGATGCGAGCAGACATCATAATGATACAAGCTTAGCCCAAACGGATGTTCTAATAAGGTACGCTAATATGCTAATTAATGGCAGATATATATAAATTATTCAAGATATTCAGACAACCTTGAATATATTATAAAAGTCACTATGGGCTCATATAAAGATGAAAAAACTTTTGCTAATAGATACAACAATCATCTCGTTATAAGAGTTATACCACATTCTTTACAAATAAAAACGACTAATATAAGTTAATAATCAAATCATGAATGAACCTTCTGATCCAAATATTTATTCTATAATAAATATTCAATAATTAATACTATGAAATCTAATTGGCATTTATTTTATTTTTCATTTATATTCTGTTATTTCTATTCCTCTATTAAACCGCCATAAGAAATCTATATTATCCATATCTTACAATATAGAAATGAAAATATAAATCTAAACTATAACTTACATAAATCATTAAAATGAACAAAAAGACTATTTCACATGCAACATTGGCAATACTGCACTTTATGCTATTTTCTTGCTCCCAAGAAGAGTTGATTCTACCAGACCCGACACCTCTGGATACCTACAAAGAACAGAGTACGCAACTGGGTATTGACAGAGAAAAAATCAACATTAATGCAGAAGACGCTAGTATAGTCGCAGAAATATTCAATAAAAAAAATCATCATTCAACAAGAAATTCCTTAAATGAACCTACCAAACAGATAAAAGAAATTTCTACTTTATATAATAATGGAAAACCGATGATGTATATTATCAATTATCAAGATCAGAAAGGTTACACTATCATTAGTGCAACTAAAAGATACTATCCTATAATCGCATACTCCAATGAAGGCTCTTTTTCTCTGCAAGAATCTTATAACGATGGTTCTTCCCTTCTATTGGAGGAGTATAAGAGAATTATGCAATATAACGAAACCCAACCAGATAGTATCATAGATAAATATAGAAAAAAATGGATTGAGTTTGAAAATTTAAAAACAGAAAAGCTAAGCGATGTTTCTACAAGATCCTTAAGTGATTATGCAATGTCCATTAAAAAAGAGGAGCAAAAAAAGATCTGGACCAACAAGGGTTATGAATGTCATGACTTGGGCGCAATCCGAAATTTTCTTTCTAGGGAAAGAGCTGATGGATACATCAGAGATATCTGTAATCATACAGATCAAAACTATAACTGTGAGAAAGTAAACCTACTGTTAATAAAAAAATATCCAATAAAAACGATTGGACCATTAGTAAAAACAAGTTGGCATCAACGCTCTCCCTTTAATGTAGATGCTCCCAATAAGTTGGCTGGTTGTGTACCAATTGCAATTGCGCAGATAGCCAAATATCATGAATGGCCCGTTACATATAATTGGACACATATTCCATTGAGATGTAATACAAATATAGAAGATGATGAACTTTTCAAGAAATTTATCAAAGACATTCGTAGTTTCTCAAAAGTAACTTACAAAGATAAAGCCACGGGAGCTACGATGGGCAACGCTGTAAAAGCATTCAAAAAATTGAATTATTCTGCAATACTTATGGACTACAAAAGAAGTGAGACAATTCAAGAAATACAAAACAACAGACCCGTTTTTATGGGAGGAGACAGAAAGGCAATTTTTTTTGATATAATCACCAAAGGTCATGCATGGATATGTGATGGTTATGAAGTACGCCAGACACAATATGCATCATTAGTTTGGGGAAGTAAATTCAATATACCCGATATGGAAGAACCTGATTATTTTTTCACCAATGGTACCTATGATACCTCTGAATTCCTTCATATGAATTGGGGATGGGGTGAAAATGGGGGAAATGGATGGTATATTTTTGACAACATATATAATAGAACCCATGATGTCAGCTATCATTTAAATAGAGAAATTATTAAAGTGTCACCTAATAAATAACAACATTATGAAGAAATTATTATTATCTGTATTATCAATCCTTATGATTGCCTGCCACCAACCAGATACTCCACCATATTCATACAGTATGAATATAGATATGCAAATCATCTCTTCTCTGGAAACTACCTATCCTCTTGATAACTTAGAAACAGTTATTATTAACTCTACATTAGAACTAGCTTCATCAAGTTATCGAATAAAGACCTTGATCAGCTCTAATGACCTACAAGTAAATTGGCTTGGACGCCCAATCGTTATGCAGGGAAAAGAAGAACATAGATATTTGTCCTTACCAATAACCTTTAATGAAGAAAAAGATAGATATAATGTAAAAATTGATTTTTATTGTCCAGAAATATTCAAAGACGATAAATACCACACAATAAATATTATTTATTCGATTGTTAAAGGGAAGTATTTATATAATATAGAATCTTTTACATTAGATTCAAATACAGGAGAAATAAAGAATCAAGGAGAGAATAATGCTCCTATCATTGTATTCTCTATACCCACAACCGAAAAGAAAAAAGAGTAAATAAAGTTTTATAAATAATAAGGCGACTGAATAAGTCGCCTTATTATTTTCTTCTGTTATTGCCCCAATCTGATACAGGCGATTAATCACTATATTATAAAACGAATACAGATCATGCTCACAACCACATAAGAGATTGCCCCAACTCAAAAAGCAAGGGCAATTAATATTAAACTCAACTTCCCACTTCAAATCCATAATCAGACCATTTCCCAGAGCTATAGAAAAAGGTTTTGAGGTATCTTCCCAAATGTAAACCTGGGGCACAAATCCAACATCAAAAGACTCAATTGATTCATCTTGAGGAAATTCTACACTATAATAGACTCGACCTAACTAAGTTCCTTATACAAACGTTGGATAGGAAGCCCCATTACATTGAAGTAGCTAACCATACAATATACATACTTAATTATCAAGCAATTAACATCACGAAATAATATTCAATAAAACATTTGTAAAACAAATAACTATTTTAAAGCAAACCAAGTACTTCTCCTATTTTCTTTTGCGAATATATTGCATTACTGTTAAAAATCAAAATAATTAATAGACTACATAGATACGGTGGATATTATGATGATGAGAGGGTAATAGTAAGGCAGCTTATTGGGCTGCCTTATAAGTAATTCAAGGAATACCTGAAAGCAAAACCAAGAAAAAAATTAGCTTTCTATAATTCAATTTCTACTAAAAATGGATTCTATTAGGAAATCCTGGAACAACAGCAGCAGGTAGCACAACTACATATGAATTTGTTGACTCTAAATCATAAAGAGTTGCGTTTCCAGCAGCTGCTCCAGTCAATGCTGTTGCCCCTGCAGCAGTACCCATATCAACCGTAATTGGTGGGGTCATAGTTACAACATGTCCAAAATAGGAACCACCACCGGCTATTCTAATTTCACATCTCATAATATAATAAAATTATTTCCTACTCTTTCAAAGGCTTTTCGGAACCCGCCTATAAATTGACTATCTCTGTAAGCTTACATTGCAAAGATATAGAGATAGAGAGCCGAGAACAATTATTAATTTTAGATAAGGGAATCTGTTTTTCGGGTACAGAAAGATCTCTTTTGAATGAAAAAGCCCCGACTCCTAAGAATCGAGGCCGGCAACTTAATGACAAGAAACTTCTTACTGTGCAAAGATAGTATATCTTTCCGATATGGGCAAAAGAAAGCTTCGAATCAGGGAAACAGGGCAAAAGTTTTAATAATATTCATTTGGCGAGACAACTTTAGAACGCTTCATCATACTAATATATGAATCCAAAAACGCTTTAGCTACTTCCAGTCTTAATTCTTGATTCGAAGGACGATAAAGCCCAATTCCTTCAGCATCCTGCGGTTTGGTTAAATGGCTTATGTACCAACAATAATAACCGCCTTTTTTTCTATTTTCGCACATACATCAACTAGGTTGCCATATTTATCTTCTACCTTATATGTGAGCTTTTCGATAATTTTTGTCATAGCTATTTTGGTATTTATATTAAATACTCAATCTTAATTTTAAATTAGACTTTGATGGACAACAAAATTTAGTAATAACATCAAAAGGCAAACTAAATGCAGATGCCATCTCCTCATTTGAATATTCAAGTTCATCCTTATGTAGTCTATAGGCTTCGTAATAAATATTGGGGGCATCTATATATACACTAACAGGTTCATTTTTTCTGTATCCTCTTCTACTTAGTTCTATACTGAAATATTGATATTTATCATTTGTGATACATTTTAAATCCTTAGCTCTACGTACAATAGACGCCATAGAGGTCAACCAGTACCTTTTTAGTTCAACTAAATATTGGAGTTTTAACCCTCGTAAAGAATTTGTAATTACGTCAGATGGCATAAGGAACTCCGAAGCAAATCTATTTGCTTCTTCTTCTTTATCTCTATAATCAGGGATAAGAAACTCGTTCGAAGTGTGCATTACTATATGCCCTAACTCGTGTGCTAAGGTAAATCTTTTATGATCATTACTGAAATTTTTATTAATTATTATAACATAATATCCCTCATCTGTGACGAAAGAAACACCGTCAAACAAATCAACTTCATAATCTAATTCTATCACTATTACACCATTTCTTTCTAAAAGTGTAACAATGTCTCTTACAGGTTCATCTCTTAGTCCAAGATATTTACGTATAAATTGAGCGACACGTTCTGGTGTATATCCATCTTCAATATCAATCATTTTAAAACACATATCAGGAAACTCTACGGATTCTGACATCTGATCAACAATATAGCCTATAAGTTTATTAGAATATTCAATTTCCGATCGCTCTTTTTTAGTCATTCCTTTTTTTCTGCGATAATGTGCATTCTCTGCAATATTTGAAATTTTCTTTTCATAAAAGGATAACGGAAATCCTAAAAAATCAATTATTCGATTTAGTACATCAGCAGATAAAGTTCCAACACCTTTCTCATATTTAGATAAATTGGACTGTGATAACCCAATAATTTTTGAAGCAAGTTCAGTCTGTGAATACCCACGGTATTCACGAGCGAATATTAACTGCTTATAATTGATTCCCATAATTGCTTTCAATATTTTTATTTAGTATAAATCCGGTGATACCTCAGATTATTAATTATTTGACCCTTCTTTCTTTGTGATGTTTTGGCGAACAGAAAGAGGTTTATTTACAGGCTGAACATCCATTACTACATCAGCAGTTGAAAGATCATGTTCTGAAATTCCCCACCTTACCTTATTTTCATCAATATAAACTAATTTAGGATTAACGATTTCTCCGAAACGACTTTTGTTGTATCCAAAAAATAAAATTGGTTCTGTTCCGTCGTCATACATATCAAACAAATGACCTTGCTCTTGGTTTTGGATAGATGATGAAAAACGTGTTGGAACGTTCATTGGCATATCTTTGCTGTTTAATTTCTTAAAGAGCATAATATACCCATTTTTCCTAAGTATAAATCTTTTATACTTTCCAAAGGTCCAGTCCCCCTTAAAAGTAGATTGTATACTTTGAATTAATTTAGAATTTAAAAGTGATGCTTCAAATCCTCGGCATCTAGCTTCAAAGGGGGTCTGTAAAATCTCCTTTTCATAGTTACGTACGGCATCCCAAAAAGCTGCGAAAAGCTTTTCTAAGGATTCACGAAGATCGTGTTTACATTCTTTAGCGTTTATTACACGCTTTCTTTTGGCTGGTTCAGCCACATTTGTTAAATTTGCGTCCATATTAAAAAGATGTTAAATATTCGGTATCACCGGATAAAAGTTTATCTCTGCGCCAACAGAGATATTCTTTTGCAGCAAAGATATATATTATTTCCGAAATATTGTATCTTTTCATATATAATTTCATCAAATAATTGTATTTCCGTAAAAGAAGGCATTTTTTATCAGCTATTTATACTCAATTACCATTCCCACAAACTACAACTCACCCCAATCCCAACATAGGGACTTACCTTATTTCCGGAAAAGCCGTATCCGGCCTGCACACCCAGCCCGAACCGCTTCCGCTTTGCCCGCTCTCTGACAAATACGGTCTGCATCTTACTGTACACCTCGATACTATCCAGCTTTGCACGGTAGCCCGACACATAAGCCGTATAGAAGCTGTCTTTGTAGATTTTCTGCGTAATAGACAAATATACCGTATCTCGAACCGTATCCCCCGGCACAGGAACAGCGAACGGGAACGAATCCACAACGCTTTCATAAACCGGAACGGGTACTGTATCCCGAACCGTATCAATACGATTTGTGATGATCGTGTCTCTGACTACTTCCCCCGGTACGCATTCCACCCTTGCCGGGCGGAACACGATAAACAGGATAAGAACTACGATAATGATATAAAGTAGATATTTCATAGCTTCAACACTTGACTCCGGTTATTACCATCTGCCCGGAAACTGACATGCACCCAGGCAAAATTACTTTCGTCAATAAGCTGATCGAACGGTAGGTTCTTCCGGATATATTCGAATAGAAGCTTATTCTGTTGCCGGTCACCGGTGTCAATGTCCGCCGCCTGCCCGGTCATGTGCTGAGAGGAAGCAGCTCCTTTTACCGCCTTGTTCAGTGTCGGGCAACGATAGCCTGAATTGACGGTAATAGGCTTACCGTATGCCTCCCGAAGTGGATCTAATACATTATCAACTAATGCAGTCAAGTTAGACACATGCTCTTGATTGCACTTATTATTGATTCCTAAACGGTCAGCCGTATTCGAACGGCATAACTCAGCGATTGTAAAATACTTCATTTCTATATCTCCTTAATTTAATTAATAATCACTCGGTGGAACTCGATTTGAGCATCCACGAACATCACACCGTTTCATTTCCGCCTCTTTCAATTTCAATTCGACTTCATGCCGTTTATGTATCTCTTCCAAGTGGGCTGACTGTTCCTGACGGAGCTCTACATACAAAGAATCAATCTTCATGTCACGTTCAGACATCCGTTTCTCCAACCAATCCACTTGCTTTCGTTCGTTCTCGTTCTCCATGCTATCAGCAGCGGCATCTTCTTTACGAGCATTTGTCTTCCGGTTGACCCAGAAAGTAATTGCCCAGGTAATCGTCGAACTACCGCCTATAGCTCCTAATATCGCTAACCAGTCATTTAATCCCATTTCATTTTCCTTATATTGTTATTTCATATTTCATACAGTTTAGTAGGCATGTATCCGTTATATTCTGATAACGGGAAAATAATGGAAGCATAGCCGGATATTACACTGGATTTATAATCGCTTACAGCTGTATCAGGAACATATATGGCGACTACGTTAGATAGCCCTCCATACTCCAAGGTCGTAGGTGGAGTCATGGATTTAAAAATGACCGTCACGGAATTGCATCCGAAAAACATACGCAGCCCTAAAACATCAAGATTCCCCTCAAACACAACGACTCTTAATTTTGTACAGTTATTATAAGATTGAGAGGCGGACTTTATTATATTTACGGGAACACATGAAGCCGCTATCGGGGTATTCTCAAACATTCCATACGACATGGAGTTAACATAACCCTTTAGCTCACCGAAATCACACTCTTCCAACGACACACAGTTTGAGAAAGAGAGTAAGGCAAAGGTTGTCGCAATCGAATCATACCCATATTCGAAAGAGTTGCATCTGAATTTTTTCAGCTTCGGACAATCAGAAAACCCTTTATTTATCGTATAGTGCCTTTCGGGAGGTATGATAAAGTCTTTCATCGTAAACTCCTCAAGCTCGGAACAATTATAAAAAGGCATATAATCACTCCCTCCTCCGGAAGCTAAGAATGTGCAGGAATCCGGGAGATTCGCTTTCTTTATCTTAGTTCCCATAAATGCACGTTGGTGGATCTGTTTAAGATTAGGGGGAAAGACAGCTGTTTCCAAATTGGTATTCTCAAAAGCCCCAAATCCGATCTCCGTGCAATTACTTAGACTCTCAAACCCGACCAATGAAGTGATATTCTTATAATTTTCATTTTTATCCCCTGACAGAAAGTATCTTGGTATCGATGTAATCAAGTCGGCTTCATCCCGGGTTATTCCACCGTCACCGTTGACATCCCATAGCTCAAAGACTCTTTGAGCGACTATCTTATCGGTAAAACGAATAAAATACTTACCGATCACATTCAGCTCTAACCTTTTAAAAGTTTCCCTCAAAGCCTGAATCGAATCCTCGTACGCATTCGCATACACATTCAGAGTACCGTCCAGCACCGGGTATTCATCCTCACTGGCCACACCTTCGCTGTCAAGACCTACATACGAACCGTCCGCCAAAGCGGCCAGCTTATCCAGCATGTCGGAAGTGTTATACGTTTCATCAAAACCGACGGCACGGACACGCTTCAACGAATGTCCGGCGCCTTGTCCCTGCTGGGCGTCCATGATCTGTGTCAGGAGCTTGATAGGCTGCATAAGCGGGCAGTCTGAAATGAAAAAGTCAGTGATTACGGCTGCGCATTCATCTATCAGGACACCACTGTTCTTCATTAACGGGTAGTTCTTCAGCACGAGGTAACGGGAAAGAGCATTAAACTCTACCAGCTCCAATCCGCCGCCTGTCGGAAGACGAAGCTGGGTGATGGAAGTCCCGTCGATGTACACCTCCTTCAGGTGGCTGCAGGCGGTAAGGTTCAGAGTGCCCGCCAGCGTGGATATGCGTGAGAGCACAAGCTTCTGCAAGCTGACACAGTTGGAAAGTGTAAGCGACGATATGGAAATTACAATGCCGGCAGTCTTATGCCCAAGCCGGATCTCGCGTAGCATCTTACCCTGTACGATCATGGAACCGGTGACGTTCTTGTCGTGCCAGTCCCCGATATCCTGCAGGTAGCTTGCCGCCTGAATGGCGTTCTGCTGGTCACCCGTACCTCCCAATTCGATTTCCATATGGCAGGCATCACCGGCTTTCGTCCGGGAGCCACGGATGATACTCGTACCGTTGGCAATGGCAGGGTACATATCCATGGCCGGGGTGATGTCATAACCGATCGAGTTCCCGGCGGCACGTACTACGATGGTATCCGTTCCATTGGCACTGAACAGGCCGAAACTATACTTCGACATCATGTACAGTATCCTCTTTGTTATCCACCGCTGTTCGGCAAGATAGTGATCCCCCAGTGATTGCGTGATAGGATCGGTATCGTTCGTGTACCGCCCGTCATTGTAAGCTATCTTACCGTTTTCGTAGCAATACTTCGCATCTGCGTTATAGGCGTTCTGAGGGAAGTATTCCTGCGCTACATCAAAGTAATACTTCTGGTAGAAAGCGTACAGTTTCTGTAAGTCGTTACCGGATTTCAACCCGCCTAATGTCTGCATGGCTGTCATGGAACTTCGCATAGAAGCAATTTTCTCGTCCGGGAAAGCCAGTTCCATCAGGTTAAAGAAGTTATTTGTCTCACCGTTCCAGATAGCCGCCCCTGTTTCATCCTTGTCATGTACCTCGACGCTGTATGACTTATCAGGCAATCCGCGGTTGGTGGTGTCGAAACGGGTGTCGGCATCATCCACACGCCAACGCCATCGGCTGGTATCCGTTCCGAAGCTGTAGGGATAGGTATTTTTGGCACGTTCATCGGTACCGGCATTGAACTCGACGTTGTTCATGAAGAACAGACAATCATTGATTTCCCAGTATTGCGGAGCGTCATTTCTGAACTTAGCTATACGGGAATTGATAAACAGTTCATTCAACTGGTCTGCCGTAAATGCGGACAGGTTTCCGGTATCCATGTAACCGGCCAGTTGCGTTTTCAAGTTTATGGTACCGTTCCCGATATCGGAAGCTATGAACTGACCGACGGAAGACTCGTAATAGTAGACATTATATTGGTTCACATCCCCGGCTTTCGCTATCCAGAACTCGTAGGGTTCGTTCTTGTAGGCGGAGGCCTGTCCGTTCAGTTCGGTCAACGTACCGATGAACGGCTTCAACCGTGGAGAGCACTGGTAGACGCAATTGTATGCCGGGATGAACTTGGATATATTCTCCACTTCGCCTTCACCCAAATCGAAACAGTTCTGCCCGTTGTACTGATACGCCTCTTCGTCTTCATTGTAGGCTATCAATCCCCGTGCCGGATTCCAGGGGACACGGAACAGGGTGAGCAGCGGTGAGTTGTCAGAACCTTCAATGCTCAACAGGTTAGGATAAGTATCTGTATCATACCCGAATGTATCGGCATCCCCCTTATCAGGACCGAATGTGTACAGTCCGCGGAAAACGTATAGCGTTTCACCTTCCTCGTTGATCTGTTTTTCAAAACATACAAAAGGAGCTTCCCAAACTGAGACACGCACTTTCCCGTCGGCTTGCATGGCTTCGTTCAGGATGCCAACCTCACGGATAAGGTCGGTATAGGAATTGACCGCACCGATCTTGTGGGATTGCATGGATGAAGCGTAGTTTTTCTTCGCTGTGAATTTACGCCCGGCAGGAAGATGGGGTGTCATCGCCCACTTCGCCCCCGCTGCGGAAGTTGTACCGTCCGCATAAGTGATGACAGACAGCTTCTTGTCGAGCTGGTAACGGGTATTCCAGATCCAGTATTTCATGGATGACGTACCTTGCCCCTTGGCCGTAACGTTATCGATAGATACGTTCCATTCAGGGTGCTCGTACCAGAACACCTCCAGCGTGCCTAACCGCTGAGTCTGGTCGGACATGGATGGGATGGTGTTGTCATACACCATCACATTCATCTGGTCTACGGTGTTGGCAAAGTCGATTTCCGAACCGTTGGAGTCAAGGATGTCATTGTAGGCTTTGGCAATCGCCTTGTCGGCACGCTCCACCAGCCAGTTGATGTAGTTTGTAAGTACACCGGCAGAGGTCAGACCGCTGTCATAGATGCGGATACCGTATACGTCAACGTCAGCATAGTCCGAGCCGATGGTTATCTTCCCGTCCTGCGCGAAGTAATCGTTGTTCTCATACGTGAACTCCCGGTTCTTAACGCCATTTACGTACAAGACGCACAGGTTGAAATCCTGATTCCCGTAAGCGTCCGGAATGATTGTCAATGTGAGCTTGGTACGCTTCTCCTCAAAAGTATGCAAACTCTGTACTTCATCATTGCGCTGCACCTGCGAGTGCATGATGATTTCGTCCGCATAGATATTCAGGCCGATGAAATTGTCACCGTTCGGAACGGACATGGTGATAAGCGGCTCCGTGTAATCAGTGACATTTGAGATCAAGTAATCTACTTCGATGGTCTTGCCTTTACGGGCCGCCTCCTTTTCAAATGGTTTGTAATCCACCGTCAGCAAACCGCCCGCCATGATACGAAGAACCTTGTTCCCGGCGCTGTCCGCTGTCCAGGCGTCATTGCCCCAGTTCATGCCTTCCCATGTACAGGGGATAGCCGTACCGGTTATCTCGTTGATGACAGACTGCCGGTTGGACTGCCCGTTGCTTCGGGTCTTCGGATTCATATAGAAAACCGCGCCGGCAACGGCGGAATAACCCAACGAGTTGTCCACCGGGATGACTACCGTACTGCCCAGCTGGCTGTAACCGTCCATCACGGACACCTCGATGTTAAACTCCGAATTGTCCAAAGTGTCGATTTCCATCGGAATGGAAAAAGTATGTTTGGCCTGCGTGGTGATATTGTCCTCTTCAGAGGAATAGACCTGTTTCCCGTCCTTGTTCACTATAAATTCGGCGGAGGTATTTACTTCGTCACCGTTGTAGATCGAGTAATCAAACAGGGCATTCTCAGTCCAGTTTATAGCCTTTGACGTAACGTTGTTGATAGCGATCATCTTGACCGCTTCACCGGTAACAGCACACATCACATTAAAGGATACGACTTTGGTGGCCACGCTGCCATCAACGGTACTGACGTATGCGGTAACCTTGAAAACACCCGTCTTTCCCGGATGGGGGATGGAATAGTTATAAGCGGTTTCGGTATAGATTTGGGTACCGATATTCTCGTCATACTCACGATTGTACCCGCTGCCAACTACCGTCACGTGCAATACTTTGTTCACATTGCCCCCTATATATAGCGGCAAGGTGATTGCCCCGGTATAGGCGGTCCACCACCGGAAGTTGCTCGCGTTGATGGTCAACGAGGTCAGGGTCACGGTCCATACGAACGCAGGGGTGGTGACTTCGGTCACTTCCCCGGTCACTTTTACCATGACGTTATTAGCACCCGATGTGAGGAACTCGGTCACGTCAACGGAAGTAATGCCGGTAGAGTTGATATACATTTGCTTCTGAACAACATAGTCCCCATCACCGTTCTTTACCGAGACCTCACATAAGCCACGCTCGTTGGTGTTTTCGTAAGGGTCCAGTGCCGAGTAACGTTCCTGCGAGATGAACTTAAACTTGATGATACAAGGTTCGTCCTTGCTGGCCGAAAGTGTCTTCCCGTCCATTTCATTGACTACACGCACATACCGCTGTACCACAGTCTGACCGCCGGTCGTGTTAAGCGGACCGCTGACTATCTCACCGTTCGCTTCCGCATACAGGTCAGTGCCCTCGATGAAGATATTGTCGATCTTCCGCGCCATTTCATCTTCCATTAGGCTCAAGGAACGCTTGAATGCGGTGATGGACTGGTTGATCTTCGTGATCTTATCCTGCAAGTCCTCCTCCCCGGAGGTGTCGTTCACCCCGTCCACCAGTTCGTTGATCTTGCTGACCATCTGGTTCAGTTCCGCCGCCTTCAACGAGTCGCCGGCCGTGAACGTCTTTCTTAATTCGCTTACTGCCATAATCTACCCTAAATAATTAGCGCTGTCCAGTGCGCTGTAATCCAACGTGAATACCGTTATCACTTCCACCTTGCCGCCTTTTGCCGAGAGTGCGTGCATGATCAGGTTCGTTTCAAGCGTACCAGTGCCCGGTAAGTCGCTTTCGATGCGGCAAATACGGGCGTTGGTAGTGTTACCATGATCATCCGTGGTACGCCTGAGCACAAACTTGATATAACCCATTACCCTATGCGTTTAATTGTTCGATGTCCGCCAAGATATGTTCAGTTACTGACTTCTGTTCCTCCCAAGTCAGCGCGTCACTGTTGAAAGAGATACCCATCTCACCGTCTTTCTTCCAGTTCATATAGCAGACCGTCTCTTCGTCACGCACACACATGCCGGACACTTCCTTTTTACCATTCTTTTCCGTAATGGTGTACTTGATTGTTACATCGCCCACCTTGCTGGTGGCGGATGTACTTACATTCTTCACTTCCATAATTATTCCTTTCCTTCAATTAAGTCACATACCTGGCCATATCCGCCGGCTACTAAAAATTCGGCGCATACGTCCTTTACCAATGTTGCCTCTTCGGTGGAGATTTCCACTTCGGACGGGCTTTCGCTAATTCTCTTGCATACCTTATAGGCACTGTACTTCCTGTCATTTCCGACTTTCGATTCCGAGCCCAGCACATACAACGCTTCGGACACCTTGTCAGCAATGATTTCATTTGTTTCCTGACCCTTGTAATTTTTAAAGGGGACATTAAAATTCACTTTCATAATCTATTTATTTGAGTTTACTTAATATTTTACAATTATATCCTCTATCTTAACTTATAAAGCAAATGATATTTACATACATCTCCCTATTTGTCAACACCTTCAATATTTCTAAATAAATTTTCATGTTATAATATTTTAAATTACAATGATATCTTATTATAGGACCATGACTTGCCACCCCATACACAGATAGCAAGGTGATTGTCCTCTTTTAACAGGTCCGATGTTGCACCACCATTCAATGTACTTCCGTTTGCATGAACAATAGGACCACGTCCTGTACCCGGCCATCTTTTGATTAAGTATACTTTGCCGACCGGCGGATCTTTTGGTAGGTATACATTTTGATCACTTCCGGTGAAGCTGCATGATACAAAACAGTCTTCCAAGGTCAGATATCCTCCTGATGCTATTGAACGTAATTTAACCGCAAATCCGGAGATACACCCGGTTAAAGCAAGCGCGATGTTATTTTCTTTCTCGGAGGCTCCGGTAGCGGAAAAACGAGCGGCAATACATTTATCCGCTGAACTGTTATTATTAATCCACAACGGGACATTCAACCCTAAAGCGGCAGGTGCGGTATTAATACCTAAACCGGCAGTAATGCCATCCCCAGAAAACTGAATATTCTGGGTTGATATAGTCATTGGACCGGAAGCTAAAGAAGTACCGGATATTTTAAAGCCACCAATCATGGACTCTCCGGTAACTGTAAGGTAATTAGCTGTAATTCTATCAGCCGCCAAAGCATTTGCGACGATAGTTTGGGCATCAATCAAGTCCGTCCGGATATACCCGCCATTGATGAGCGTGGTTCCCAGCATGGCCTTCTCAACCGCACTCTTATACGCCAAACTTCCTAATGTATTTGACAGGGCATCCACCTTTGATTGCGCTGTGGAAGCGGCACTGTTTATCGCGTCGGTCTTTGCCGTGTCAACATAGCCTGTCGTTGCTTTTCCGTTGATGGTACCTTGCAGGTCAGCGTTGAAGGAGTTGAAGGTGACAGCCCCGGTTATATCCAGGTATTTGGACGCTATCTTTACAGAAGTTCCTTCAAACACCACCTTATCGGCTCTGATTGAGGCGTTGGAAATCAGATTACCGGCCTGATCGGCCGTGATGAAAGTACTGATGTCAGCCTGCTTGACTATCTTTCCGTCAACGACCGCATTGGCGAACAGCGTGGCAAATGTTCCGTTCCCCGTTACCAGACCGGACGTGTTCTTCAACGTGCCGTCAGAGTTGAACCTTCCTGCCACCACAGAGATGCTGTCCCTGTTTTGCTTGATAGCCGTAGCATTTGTCTCACCGGTTGCCTTTGCGGCATCGGCTGTGACACCCGCAGCGTCAGCGGCTTTCTGGGCGACACTTATCAAACGCTTTGCTTCCGTATCGTTCGCTCCGACCGTCAACAGGATACTATCGCCAAGGTTTTTTATGTAAGCGGTTGTAGCATTACTGGCAGGGGTCCAGTGAGAAATTGAAAACGCTGCTCCGACTGCCTTGGCGGTCACGCATCTCAAGGTATCATTTGAATAGTTTACACCGCTACCCGAGTAGGTGGCGTTCACCCATAAATCGCCAATGTCATAAGTTTTCTCGTTCGTTGGTTGGGCTACGAATACCCTACGTTTTCCGTCTGCGGTGTCCTGGGCTTTGGCGGCATCTTCCAACGCCTTGACGGTCTGCTGGTCCGTTATACTGTTCCAGCTATACGCCCCGTTCGCATTCTTTTCGAAACGGTAGGCCAGTCCGGAAGCCCGGTTGTAAAATATATCCTGCTCATGTAAAGCCTTTAAAGCGTCCGTGGTCCATTCTACCGCCGGGATGTTGCTCAAAGTCGGTGCGTACTCAAAGAACCAGATTGTAAACTCTCTGTCCACCTGATCCTTAACAATGTCAAAGTCAGCCTTAAGGTCAGAAAACATATCATCATAGCTCTTGCCGGTAACCTCAGAGATAAACTGACCGAGGAACTTGTTAAGGGTTGGCGACAGGATGGTCACCTCTTTATTACGCAGCGTATACCCGTTGACACCCTTGTACTGCTTGATCGAAGGCGCGTCATCGCCCACAGTGGAGAGGATGATCGCGTTCTGGCGTGTCGTGTCGGTCCGATTACCGATCTGCACGATTTCGTCACCGGCAGACGGTTCCATGCTGCCGATGTCACAGTCGGCTTTACTCAAGTCTATGTAATCATCACCGACAGCCGTTACCAGTCTCCAGTAATAGATATTGGAAACATTATGTGACGTACCTTCCTGAACATTGAATGTTCTGCGACATGCCTGATCGCCTGCCACAAACTCTTGCCGGATGGACCTTTCCCCGTCATTTTGCTTAAAGTAACAGCGGTACACGTCAGCAAGTTCCTCTACTTTCGTACATTCCATGCTTGCCGGGGTAAGAATAATTTCACCGCCTACATGACGAAGCTGTTTGATGATAAGTTCTATGAAATAAGCCACTTTTCGAACAAGTAAATCATCCACTTCAAGGTAACTCCGTCCAGTCTTCTGATCATATTTCAATACGTATCCGTTACCCAGATCTCCACTCACGAAATCGGGAGACACGATACTGAAGACATTCTTCAGTTCGTCAAAGACGGCCGTTACCGCACCACTGTCACTGACACTGATGCCATGACCTTTTTTGCCGATAAGGAGACCTTTGAGGAAGGTGATTATTTCTTTCGCAGTGTCGACCTGATCCTTGCGAAGAAACATGGCCAGTAACCGCAAGGCAGAGAATGTATTACTATCCGTTGCGGGTGTAGAATCATTCCTTCTGATAAGATACACACCGTTGCCAACCCCACCGGTATAAGTCTGCCCAGCAAGCGTTACGCTGTCTATCTTTTCTTCCAGTTCTCCGATGCGGGAATAAGCGGCAGTCTCACCTACGGTATATTCAGGTGAATCAAAAGGATAGTCAAGGTTAAACTCGAAACCTATGATACGTGATTGTCTTCCGTTCTCAAAGTAGGCCTTGTTGATAAGGTTCACCTTCTGTCCCATGCCGTAAAGGTTATGAATACCATCTTCACGATATGCGTCATCGGACATCATCTTGCAGTTGTAGGTATTCGGGTCTATCTTGGACTTGGTAACGCACTTCTCGGCCTTGGTCTTCAATTCCTGCTCTGCGACAGACACTAATCCAAGCTCTGTTATCTTTGTGCTGTCCCATCCCGATAATACATACTTATCCCCGTTGACAGGGGCGAGTACTCCATCGGGCAAGGGTCTACCGTAGTCCTCGTTACGTACAATCTCCCAAAGCTGTTCATCCTTGCCATCGGGGTCAAAGGTGACAGCGAACATCATACCGTTTAATTTTCCCGATTGGAAGGTGATTTTCAGTTCCTCACCAGGAAGAACATAATCCTTTGAGAAAGTGATACCTGTGTCCTTGAAACGGTAGGCGTTCCATTTCTTTTCGGTAGTCGTTCCATCAGCATTCTCGATGGTTTCGGTGTACTCTTTAGTGGTAATGTCCGACATCGTTCCAACTCTCCGTGGATAGACCTCATCGAAGATAACAACCTGTTCGATGGCTTCCTCGGTAGTCATATTAGGGTATGCATCAATGTAGGGAATACCCTCGGGCAGCATTAATCTTTTCTGAACCACACCATTCACCACCACCGTTTCATCAACGGGGCGGTAATTTGAAGGAATGTTCCTTGTAGAACCGAAAGCATAGATTCTCGTTGCGTAAGTCGATTGTGAATCCGAACGGGACATTTCCTCTACATTTACACCGATCTCCCAATTAACAGGATCACCGAACTCACAACGCCCGAAGTGAATGATATTCTCTGTCACCCAACACTCACAATCCCATTTCTTCGCCATTTCAAAGCAAGCGTCAAGAATGTTGATGTTGTCGTAAGACATCAACTGAGCTTTATTTTCAACCGTGCTGTCAATGGAAAAAACAAAATCCTGTCCTTTGTATGTGTAGCCAAGAGCTTTTAAATTTCTCAGGACTATACCAACTTGAACATCCAGTGGAGCGGTCAGGTTCCAGGACGCTTCCTGTCCGGCTGTCTCTGGGGTGTATTTGAAAATTTTGTTTTTCCATTTCCAGTAATAAGCGTCCAACCGCAACTCATAGTCATAACCTGCGGTATTGGTGTTGAATGTGGAGCTTTGAATGTCGCACACTTCAAACAGTCCGAAGTCACATTCAACGTATGAACCAAGTTTGAAGTATATGGGATTCTCCAAGGAAAACTTCAACGTGATGTAGTCTTCCTTCATAAACATAAACTTCCGCTTGCAACCTTCATCGGGAAGGGTTGCAATAAGGGTGTTGCCGGATATGTCTTTGATGTCTAATCGTTCCATAACACATCAAAGGTCGGAGATAAAAAAAAGAAGCCCTAAAAATTCGGGCTTACTGTTGTGACATCAGAAATAAGGTCACAAATTAAGTTCTATTTGCTGGATTAGGCTCCGAAAATTTACTTGAAATCTTACCAAATGTCCGGTCTATACTTTGCGCATAGGAAACACTTTTACCAAGATAGATTAGATGGTAGACCTCGTTACTATTAGCTGGAATCTTAATATCAATTACACTTCTGTACAATTCCTCGAAGAAAGCTTTTTTCTTTGATTGATAATCAGATTGGGAACTGCCCTCAATAGTAAATGAAAGCGTTATTTCCCGTTCATCCACTTTGGGGTTATTTATTATCACTCGCTTCCCATGTTCCAAACGGGATTTATTCTCGATGAACTCTTTCATAGGAGCAGGCGTTCCGATTACATCAAGAAAACTTTCTCCCATTCTCACACCCCATGTGGCGTATGCGTCTTTATTGTTTATAAGTAAATCTGGCATAAACTGTATTTTTATTGTTATATTTGCACATAATTCAAATTTATATAATATGGAGGAAAAGCATATCTTAAAACTTAATTTTGGAGGAGAAGTAATTGAACATGATTTCAGTTATATGAAGATTCTCGAATTTACTAAACCCAATGTTGTGTTCCATAGGAATAATAAGTCGTATTCATTGGATAAAACAGAAATATTTTTCGAGGATAATGATACAACAATCATAACAAAACTTTCCTTCAAAGAAATCTAAGCAAGGCAGGAAAATTCCTGCCTTCTTCTTTTAGGGAGCTAAGCCTACGGTATTCTTTTTAACTTCTGCTATATCTTTCTGCATTTGTTGAATAGGCTTCACTATAGCTCCAGTATTCTCCGAAATTTGCATCAGTTCAAGATAAGAATTAGCAATTAAATTCCTCGTGTCATCCGCAATATTCCTTACCTCTGTATTCACAGAAAGAATTGTATCAGCCTTTGCCGTCAGCAGATTGAGCGCTTGGGATTGGACTACGCTCTGATTCTTGATCTCTTCCCCAGTTATCTGTAAAGCAGTAAAACGTCCGTTTAGTTCTTCTCCAGTATCTTGAGACATGGCCTCAAATCCTCTTTTTGTAGAATCCTGAGAGGAAGATTCGGATGTCCAGCCAAGCAACTCTTTCAATTTATCCCGCTCTTTAACCGCGTCGGTAACAATGTCGTTCCATTGCTCCTGCAACTTTTTATAATTTTCCTCAGAAATACCTGTTTTATTATCGTTAGCAGCAGCAAAAGCATCATACCATTTTTGTAGTTCGGCTTTATACTTATTACCAAGCATAGTGGTAAGCATAGCCTTCTGCATATACCTCTCAAAATTATTAGCAAAGTCTTTTGCCGAACTATCCATATCCATCAAGGTATCGACAAAGTTATCAAATACACTATCAAATGAAACTTGGGTAAGCTGTTCTTTTACTTGGTTCTGTATATCCTCTAATTTCTCAGAGCCATTGACAATATCCTGTATGTATTTTACAAAGTCACCGTTTACAGTATTAAGGACAGATACCAGTTTAGGATCGGCAAGTACTTCCTTTAATTGTTCTGCAGAAAGATTAAGCAATGACTCTGCATTCGTGACAGATTCACCGACAGCACCGGATATCCTGGCCCAATCTTCTTTATTAAGTCTTTTTTCTATTCGTTTGCCTAAAGAACTTGATCCAATACTTGAGCCGCTTTGCCTTAATTCATTCAGAAGTTCATAATATCTCTGGGTCTGCTGCTTTATCAGGGTTTCTGCCTCTTTCCCTACTTTATAAGCTTCATCCCCATAGGACATATCAATATACTCTTTCTTCTTATTGATAAGTTCATCCCACACTGAATTAAGAGCTTCATATTGTGACTTCATTTCATTGTATCGGGAATAATCAGCGCCAAACAAACCATCCAAGGCCTTTACAACAGATGAAATACCAGAAACAGCACTCATGGCACCACCTACAATATCACCAGACATTATCTGACCAACTCCCATGGCTGTTTGACCAACTCCACCTAACGTATCAGAAATACCGGCTATTTTATTGCCAAGATCATCGTTACCGAAGATTGTACCGAGGTCCTGACCAAACTGAGATATAGCAGGAGTAAATTGAACAATAGCATTCCCTATTTCTGAAACACCTTGAGCAATATTCTTTTTCCCTCCTTGTGCTATCTTATCAGTCGCTTGCTTTACTTGCGTTTCGAAAAGTCTAAAAGGGCTTTTCCCACCTAATTCCCCTTTTAAACGATCAATAGCATCTCTGAGCGCTTCTACTTGATCTGTTGAAAGTTCCAAATTTTGAAGGGTATTGTCACTTATCCCAAGACCTAAAATATCCTTCTTTGAAACTGTCTTCCCACCGATTTGAGCATTTCCCTGTTCATCCTTAACGGCACCAAGGTATTGCATCAATAATTCGGCTTTTTCAATAATGGACTGAATCTCGTTCACACTCTTTTGGGAAGCATCAACAAAAAGCTGTCCCATTAAAGTCGTACTATTCTTCACGGAGTTGTCAAAATCATCAAGCGCATTAGCTTTCTCTTTCATCAAGATAGCTGCATCACCCGCCGTTTCGGCCTCCTTTATGGCCTTATCATATTTCTCAATAATGGCCAGCCTTTTCTGTTGATAGTTGCCAAACTTGATAAGATATTCATTCCAAGCTACCTCTTGATCGCGTATTTTATCATCAAGTTGCTTTTTGGACGTATTTTCTATAATGGTATCCCAGATAGAGCTAATCTTCCCTGTATCTACCTTAGAAGAATCAAAAGTCTTTTTCTGATATTTGTTATTCTCTTTAACCTTCAACTCTTCCTGAGCATCAAAAATCTCTTTCTCAGCTTGAATTACAGCCTGGATCATATCTTCTTTTTGTCTTTCCAGTGATTGGATCTCTTTCCGGTTATCCAATTCCCTCTGCATACGCTTCTTCTCAGCTCCTTCAGTCATGGCATCGATCTCAGACTGTGAGATTTCCATTTCCATATCTTCAGCCTGCCTTTTACGCTGGATTGCCTGTTTGCGTTCTATTTCAGAGATCTTATCATTCTGGGAACGAATGCCTTCTTGCTGTTTGCGAAGTTTTTCGGTTTCTTTCTTTGCTTGGTTTTCTTGCTTGGTTAACGAACTACCGGTAATACCACCTAAATCTTTGTATTTTTTTTCAGCAGTTTCCTTACGTTTTTTAGCCTCCTCGTATTGTTTTGAAGTAAACTTGGATTTGTCCTTTTCTATTTCAGAAAGTTTCTTTTTAGCGTCTTCCCAGTCTTTCTTCGCTTTTTCGTAGTCCTGTTTGTAAGTGGTTTTATTCTTCTCTGAATCAATTCGGGTTTGCTTGGCAGACTTTACTGTGTCTATAAGTGTTTTTATGTCTTTCACATTATAGATTGCTTCATCGGACAAAGTGCCCTGTACATCAATAGGTAAACGGAATTTCACAGTACCGTTTTCACCCTTTCCTTTGATACGCTTTTCTAACTCAGAGATGTAGCGGTCAAACTCACTAATATCAACATCTTTAAGATTGGAAATGAACTGTTCAGAGATACCTTTCCCTTTTTCTTGCAGCATGACATCACGATCAGCACGAAGTTCTTTCAGTTTCTTCACATATCCATCAACACCTTGTTGTCCAGATAATGTTTTTAATAGATTCTCATAATACTTGATTTCAGATTCAAGATCAGAAAGTTCCTTTTCTTTTTTCTCACCAACACGTTTAGCATCTTCATCTGCTATTTGACGTTTCAATTTAAGAATATCTGCAAGTTTTATTGTTTCAATGTCATATTGCGCAAATATTTTAGGGTATGCCTTACGTAGTTCAGCCAAACTCTGCCCCCTCTGCAAATCAGACAAAGCAATGTCACGAGTACTTTGTACAAGAGAGTCTATTTTCTGTTTATGTTCTTGCTCTTGTTTAGCGGCTTCTTCCTGCTTCTTGTTAAAGCGTTCTTGTGCTTTCTCCGCCTCTGTAGTATTGTCTGCTAACGTCCACATAGCTATACCTAAAGAAACAACGGCAGCACCAGCCAACACATAAGGATTCATCATTAAAATTTTGTTGTAAGTAGCTTGAGCCAAAGTAGCGGCCTTGGTTGCTGCAACCTTTCCCCACATAGCCTTTGTAAATCCTTGTTCAACAATGGAGTTCACCAATAGCCCAGCTCGATAAACACCATAAATTTCGATAAGAGCCAACACACTCTTACCTATAATATCGTAGTTCTTAACTACAGTATCAGCAGCAGATATACTTCCGGAAATCAAATCTTGATTAGCAAGTCCTATCTCAGCCAAAGCAGTAGTTATTGTATCTTCAAGGTTTGACATTTGTCCTTCAATCGTCTTTGAAATGGCTTCCGTAGAACCTTCTACGCCTTTCATTGAACCAAATTGTTCAACTGCTTTCATCACAGATTCAACCGTTCTGTCACATTCAACTGTCATATCACGGAACGAGAGTTTAACCTTATCCCCTTCTGTTTGGACGCGAACGCCAAACTCTTTCCAACGCTCTGAGTTATTTATATCAAGTATCGCTTCTGTCAGTTGATCGAATGGTTTAGCTACGGTATTAGTGAAATCTCCCATCTTCTTCATGGCATCCATCGAAGGAGTTACACCACGATTGACAAACTTTATAAAGTCATCCGTCAGCTCATTTAGTTGAAAATTTGTCTTTGCAGCAAAGCTATTTATGTCAGACAGATACGATTTCGCTTTTTCAGAACTACCATTTAAAGCATTGGTTAGCACAGATTCATACTTCTGAAACATTCCAGCTGTTGAAACTACATTTGAAGCAACTTGTTTCAGTATTGCGATTCCACCAATAGCAGCGAGTGTCTTCTTAAATGAAACTCCTACCCCCTCATTAACAGTTATAACAGCCTTACTTTCATCCTTGAACAAAGCGTATTCATCTTTTAAAGCTTTGGTGGATAATCTTGCAAGAGCTTGTTGTGATTGTAGTTCACCAAGAGCATATTTCTGTTCTCCCAGTGCTGCTTTTGCGCGCTTCAATTCATCCGACAAAGATTGTCTTTTAGGGTCATACTTTCCTAATTTCTTATATTGCTCCGTAAGCATTGAAACATCATTCTGTGTCTCACGTATGATGTTTTTTTGTTTGATGATTTCTTCGGATAGGGAATTAACAGCTTTTTCACCATCATAAATACCCTTTTTGAAATCATTTTCCATAGTTGCACCGGCTTTGGCTGCATCAGAAATAAGGATATTCATTTTCTTGGTACTTTCCCCTAACTGTTCATTTAATTTTTTAAATGTATCAGGCGATGCTGCACCATCCATGTTTTTCAACTCGTTTTTCAGTTTTGCAATTTCTTCGCGCAGTTTAATAACTTTGTCAAAATCTGCGCCAATGCGAAAATAAAGCTTAGCCATTTTTATTCTCTTTTTAATTATTTAATATCCAAAACTACCATATATCTATACATTTCTTGTATTTCCTTTCATCAAATTCGTGACAACAGACGAAAGGTTACATATTTCCTATTTGACTCGATTAAGTTACTACATGCGCAAGCCTTCATAAACGATTTTATCAACGAATACATCACAACAGCCCGATTGTGAGAAAATAAATGTGAAGGTAGATACTGGAGGCTTATTTTGCTATTTTCAAGATTGCAAAAGCACGACATTTAAAAGATTGTCGTGAAATAATTTGCAGATAGTGTATTTTTAGGTAGTTTTGCGAAAAACAAGTGAATACATGAATAAAATAACATTTCTAATGCTATGTATTGCTCTGCTATGTGGATGCTCTACAAATCATAATATAGACTCTGCTATAAAAGATATTTACGGTTCAAAAGTACCACCCAAAGAAGAGGATGGAGCTTACATTTATGTCTTAAACTATCTTGAAAAAGAAAATAAACAAGACACGGATTTAGTAAAACTAAAAGACAAAATCGACAAATACACAAACTCATTATCCGAGAATTTAGGAAGCGATGTTTCTTCTAAATCAGATGCCAATACATCCGCAACAAGTAAAGATGACTGTTTGAGTGATTTTTACAAATGGGAAACTCCATCTATCCGAGTTGTGCTTATTTCACGCAAATGTTTGGACGACAATGGTAGAGATATTACAATTATAGTAACAAACAAAGGGTGATTTCTCACCCTCTGTTTACTCTTATAAATACGTAAAAGACCAATAATAATACAACATATTTCCACATAAATCCACCGGTTGTCTTCCTCTTACCTCTACAAACCCTTGAAATTTTACTATGATTCAGACAATTATGCCTTGCAGCTTCTGATGCACTATCATAAACCTTAAATATTTTATTTGTATTAGGGTCAATCATGGCAACACGTTTACCGTTTGAAACCCCAATCTTTTTTCTTGTATCTTCTGACACTTCGTGACCTACTATTTTCGCTACACGCTTTTTAATGGTATCTTCACTTTGTTTTTTTCCAAACATTGGATTCTTTTCGCCAATACGGGATGCTGATATTTTCGTTCTTGTATCTTTTGATACTTTATGCCCAATTAAAGATAAACTTCTACGCTTCTTTGTCTCTTCACTCTGAGATAAACCTTTTTTTATTTTGCTCAATTTTATCCTTTGCTCTAAAGGCATTTTGCATCCTTTGTTCCAAGGAATGTTGCCTTTGAGTGTTTTTGAAATTTTCATTTTCGTCTCATAGGAGAGAAACTTATCTGTTTTGCCAAGAACATAACAGCACCATGCTTGACCTTTTGATTTATATTCCATTCCTAATTTCAACTCAAAATCATAGGCTTCATCTTCATTATCAAAGTATTCGACAATTTTATAATCACACTTACACTTTCTGCGAATGTTGCGAAAATGTCGATTCCGATCTTTCATACTTGTAACCCGATTTCCAGAACCTTTTCCAACATAGAAAACTTCATTAGTATCTACTAAAAACCAAATATATACATAATACTTTTTCACAAATTATTTCTTTTACATATTTACACAAATATACCAATTTGAAATGATTAAAATATAAATAGCGTACCTCAACTTAACGAAGTACGCATATTGTTCAAGCTATTTGTTTTAATTGTAATAAAATAAGTAACTCAATGAACTTATCTTCATAATAAAGTGGTTGAGTGCTTTTCGGATTGTTCGGGTTCACTTGGTTTTCTCCAAAGTTCAACCCGTCACCTGTTATTGATTTGAATTTCTTAGTGCCACCATTGCTTGATGGGCGACTACACTCAACCATGAGACCCTTCTCTATCATCTTCTGATTGAATACTTGTGCACTGATTGCACATTCATTTTCTTTCAGAAGCTCACCGGCTGATTTAAGAATGCCTTTTGATGGTGTGTAATCGGGTGCGGGTAATCCTAAAGGTTCTGCAACCTGTTTAACCAGTGATAATACAGAAGAATCATTTAGATTAAGTAAATCTTTCACGCCTTTTACCCATTCAATAGAGGCTTTGACTTTTGCCGGTGTGGGATTGGATAGCTGTTTGGCGTATTCGACTGATTTATGAAAGACTTTACGATATACTTCAAACACATCACGTACTTTCTTTACGATGAAATACTCAAGACATGGTACGGTAAGATGATAATCAAGTTTATTATTACCGCCCCAACTTGCTCCGGCAGATTCCGAAGCAAACTTTTCACCGTCCGGTGAATTCCGGACGGTAATGAAATCATCATTCTCTATAAAATCTCTTTTCAACGCATCTATGGCTGAATCTCTCCTTGTATATACCAACATCCAGACTTCATCCAGATTAACCGGATATTTTTCACTCGCTTTCGTTAACTTTAAAATAGCGTTGAAATACATCTTTATTTCTTCGCTTGAACTTGATTTTGTTAATTGATTCATAATCTATCATTTATTAGTTAATAATGTTCTGAGTAAAAGGCAACCTTTAAAGTCGTGCGAGGACTGCCTTTTGATAATCGTGTTAGTTCGTTAGAGCCGAAACTCTACTTGTTATAATCATGCCAATAATATAACTTACATCACGAGAACATTCATTCAGTTTAGTGACTGTTTCATCCAAACAGTCCCACTGCCCGGCATCCCGTAATTCTTTCTCATCCATCGTACCCGAAACTATACTACGGGCTTGATTAATTAGACACATAGCTTTCAATAAATCTGAATGAACAGCTTTGTTCTTTATCTCTTCAATATTAATTTCTGTTGCCATAATCGTTTATATTTTATGTGTTAGTACTTTACAAATAGCTTTATAAGTTTGTGTTTTCTCAAATCTATTCAAGATTGATGCTTTATCGGCACCAAAAGTCAATTCACCACTTTCAAACTGATATATGGTAATTTGACCGCCTACAGCGTTATGTCGGTATATCTTTACTTCTCGATTTTCAGCTATTAGTGTCATAGTCATTTCTTTTATAGTTACCACTTTTTTACCTGTTCTCTCAACTCGTCATACTTACCATTAATAAGCATCTCAACCTCACGATGAAGATTTATATCTGTCAAACGAAACTCTATCAAAGCACGCTTGTACGCATCACCTTTCTTGTGGTTACTAATAAGACGCATCATTTGTTCGGCATACAAGCCATAGTCGTTTTTACGATTGAGGTTCACAGCCCTGCGCATATCGCTTTCTCTTAATTCAATTGTTGCCATAACTTTTATATTTTAATGTTTATACTTCATTCATTTCTATCTTACTTTGATTTCAATCACCGCAATACTGACTACCCATATAACCTTTGCTGTTTGAGTTGTAACAGTCAAACCAAGTAATCTTACTATCATTATAAGATTTACGCTTTACGGGCTTCTGATTAGCTAACATAGCCTTTATCTTAGCATCTCTTTCTTCTTTGAACTTGATAGCATCCTTAGCCCAACGCCAAGCAAGTTTCAGACATTCACCAAAAGTTCTGCCCATTCTTGAATTACTTCTGTAGAAGCAATGAGCGTCTTTCATAATTTGAGATAAATTGAAGCGTTTCATAATTATATGTATGCTAATCGTTAAACATTTAGTTTTATTATTACGATGCAAACATAACTATAATTATAATACAAACAAACATTACACAGTTAATAAAAGCTAATTAAATATACACATAGTATATTTTTACCCCAATAATAGCAACTAATACTATAATTTCATATATTTGCAAGGAATAAACTATAAGTATAATTATGAAGTTACGAATATTGGATATCTGCAAACAAGCAGGAATAACTCAAAAAGAGTTAGCAGAAAGAATAGGGTTATCAGCCGTAGGGTTATCTAAGGCAATCAATGGTAATCCTACCAAAGATACTTTGGAGAAAATCGCCAGTGCTCTTAATGTGAGAATAACCGAACTATTCGAGGAACCGACCAACATAAACGGCTACATCGAATTAGACGGAACCATCCACAAGGTTTCGAGTAAGGAGGATATTAAGAAATTAGCGGAAAAACTTTAAATCAATAATATTCATTATAATAAAATTGTCTATGTCAAATGCAATAGAAAGACATCCCATTTGGTCGCTTGTTATTACATTCATTACATCTGCAAGTTTTATTTGGGGATTAACTTATTTCTTTTATTATGAAAACAAAGATAGTCTTCATAAGGCAGAAAAAGATAATATTGAATCTAAATTTAAAAGTGAAGTTGCTGGATATGCGAGTGAAATATCAACATTAAAACAGAGAATTGAAATTCTCGAAATAGAAAGAGATAAACTAAAAGAGACCAATGATATATACTTTGATTGTTTATCAAAGAACCCAAATCTTATTCCAGTTTTAAAACACAGAATTGAAGAATACTCATTGCTTAAAGCCTCTAAAACAGATACTATATGTATTGAAAATAAAGACCAATCTGTTAAGTATGTTGCTAATCAAGTAAAACGCGACACCAGTTCTGTTAGAATAAATAAAGGGAATACCTATATTAGTAAGGAGATGGAGGTTATCATTGGCTTACACGATATAGATGTGTTAAGTAAGGCTACAATAAATGTATCATTGGGAAAGAATTTAACTACACAAGAAATTGTTACAGCAGGAAAGAGCTTTAAGTATACAACTAAAGGCGAAAATAAAACTTTGGTAATTAAAACTGTAGACTATGTTAGAGGCTATATTGATGTAGAAATCATTTAATAACCCACCAAACGCCCCATCCCGTCGCCAAACAGAGGATGGAGCGTTCAATAGTACAAATACACTATCACAGTGTAATTCAACATTTTAACGATGCAAATATATGAATAAGAATCCAAATATCCCAGAAATTCCTTTATGTATTAATGTGATTCGACTACAATCTTACTTACTCGCCCCGGATGAAGTTATTCTATTCGACTGGTTCGTAGTCAAACAGGTCGCTTTCAAGTATCAAGACTTCCACTACTCACAGGCTCGCATTGAAGAAGAAACAAGAATCAAGCGAACCAGGCAGAACGTTATTATCAATCTTTTCAAAGAAATGGGGTTCTTGACTTCACAAGTCAGAGAGAACAAAGAAACTCGTGGACGTGTGAGTTATTTCAAGGTAGATTTTGAGATTTTGGCGAACAAAGATATTTTAAGTGAGATTATAGATACAAATAAGGCTCTTTTTAAAGATTTTCTTAAATACATGAAGTATCTCTCTACCGAGCAGAAAAAAGCTCTTAAACCGCAAAAGAAAGATGTTTTTGATACCAATACAGCCGACCGTATATATAACCTTCTGAATGATACCTATGAAGAGAGACGAATTATGTACAATAAAGGCGAATTGACAAGCAAAAAACCCGATAGAGCAAAATCAGCTACCCAACTTCAAAGAAACAAGACTATTGAAAGGAAACTTACAAGATTATCACAAACATACGATGATAATGCAATATGCCATTCTTTCGCAGCCTATACTGATTCTGTTTTTAAAGAAGAAAAAGCACCGGAGAATTTTATTAATTACTTCTTGTCCTATGATGATACCACAGAAGCATTTGGGGTATTTGAATATTATCTGAATAATTTCAACCTTAATTATGGCTATAAAAATAAATAAAGAGTGGGTATCACTCACGTATGTGAGTGGACGTACCCACCCTAATATACTTTAATAAACTTTCTATAAAATACTTTATTATACTTTTATCTGTTGTTTTCAACATACCCCTTGTAGAATTCGACATATACATCCGCAGAAAACAACAATGGGTATGTAGAATTCTACAAGTAAAACATTTCATTTGCAGAAAACAACAAATGAATCCGACTACACTACACCTATAATCATGCAAACAACCCTATTTATTACACATTTATTGCGCAAATAATTCAATTAACCATGCAAACAATCCGATTAATGCATACATAAAACGAGTTAATGATGTCATTAACCACATTTCGGATGTCAGAAACTAAGTTATTGCTGGAAGATTAATGCAGAATAACAGAAGAAATGGGGATTATTCCAGAAGAAACCCGGTTTATGTCGGAAGAAATGAGGTTAATGCCAACATAAAAAACTAATGGGGATTTGGAAACCCAAAAGAGCCCAAACAAACCGAGAATATAATCTACCTTTCTTGTTTTCTTCAGATATTATAAGTAAGTTTGCGAATGCTAAGAAGTTAGCGGAGAAACTATAAAACAATCAAATAAAACATGGTCGAAGAATTTGCTTTTTCGTATTCAGAACTAATAGTTGGTGTTCTTGTCTTTATATCCACTATTTTAGGATTTATAATAAAAACCCAGCATGATAAAATATTGTCAATAAAAAATCAGATATCAGATAGAAAATACAATGTATACAATGAGATATTCTCCATTTTCTTTGATATAATGAGAGAAGGAAAAGGATTCACTAAAAAACTTAAACCTAATGATTTACCAGATAGAATCATAAATGTCAAAAAAGATTTACTCATTTATGGAACTGATGAAATTATAAAGAAATTCACAGAGTGGAATGTGAATTGTAATAATCCAAATCAAATGCTTAATTTTCAAAACTATCTTGCTTTATTCATTCTTATAAGAAAAGATATGGGATATAAAAAAAGTAAATTAACAGAAAAGGATATTTTAAGAATAATAATGGGTGATGATGATGAATACAAAAAATTCTTAGAATTGATGAAATAATAAGTAACTAAAGCCGGATTTCTCCGGCTTTCTCTTTACCCATTAGCATTTCCCATATAAGTTCTACGAGAAACTTTACGACTTGCATCAAATGCTCTCCCGAATGGGTTGCCCTGTGCTTCATAAATGTTCCGGGAATAACGGTCTGCTACACGATTGACACGTTTTAATCTTTTTCTGTTTCCCGTTTCAAGAGCACGATTTGCAATGCGCTGACGTTGATTTTCAATGTCTCTTGCGCTTTTACCTCTTTGATTTCTTTTTCTGACTCAGCTTTAAATTTTAAATGTTAAACAAATATCCTATATATAATTACTTTAACGGATTCTTACCTTTCATTTTAAAATATTCTTCTTCTGATATCTCTTCCATGACATCACCATAAACGGTATGAAGTTTGTCCTTTTGCATGATGACCAAATTTCGGTATGGAATTTTGTACACTACTTCATCGTAAGACAGATGCAGATTTTCCATGAACGATGCAATCTGTCCGAGCAGGCAATTATTCCCTACTGCCGTTGCTTTGCTGTCAGAGTTGCTACGTTCTTGGCTAAAACTGACAGCTTGTGAAAATTTTCCGTTGAAACCATTGAAAGACCGACCGCTAACGCTTCTACCACTTCGTCAAATTCCCCTCTCGCAAGCTCATCCGAAAGACTTTCATCCCCTTTAATAAGCCAAGACAAAGCCAAAGAAGCCTGTTTTAAATCTTTCAGCGAGCGGAGCATATCCATGACGGTAGTAGCCCCTTTTAAATCGGACAGATAATACCCTGCACCTGCCATCTTATGAATTGTAGGAGGGTTAATCACGTATGCCTTGCCATTCACTATAACCGTCTCGAAGTCCTTTCCCAAAACGGCTGCATTTACTATTTTTGCTGCATCCATAAGCGTAAATTAAAAAGGCGGTGAGCAACCACCCACCGCCATCCGAAAACAATCTGTTACCTTAAAACTATTCAAGTTCGACATTTGAGCCATCGAACCATTTTTCCGAAGCAAGTCCCTTGACTCCGGTTTCCAAAGGAACGGCCGAAACGCCCAAGCCAATATTCTTCTCTACAAAGTTACCCTTACCGATAATGTTGGCTTTCGGCATGAAAATAAAGTTGCCCGTCTTTGTCATGGCTACGATGCTCTTTTCTACAAGAGTTGTCATGTCAGTACGTTCCCAACCGTCTGCTGTTGCTTTACCACCTTGTAAAGCTGCTTTGTCGGCAAAAGCATATTCTCCAAGCGTAAAGGAAACGGTAGGAATACCCGCTTGCGTTACGTCACGATAGTACGGCTGTCCTGTTAGCTCATTGATGTAGTCAGTTACCGAAGGGTCGCTTTCTTCGTACCCCCAAGTGTCCTGATGCACGTTGGTTATCTCGGTCATTTTCTCAATCTGAGTTTTTAACTCGGCTGCCGTATAACCTGTTTCGGGAGCGGCTACGGTGGTTACTACATCACCGTACCACACCCTCTTTAATCCGATAAATGGTTTTGTTGCCATAATTATTTCAATTTACATTTAACACTTCAAATAAAATTCTCACATTCACATAATGACACTTCAAAGCTGCATCCGCTTCCGTGCCGATCGAATCAATCGAGTAACGATAGGTTGTGCCGTCATAGGTGCTTACCACATCATCAAATCGTTTGTTTGCTTCTCTTTCAAGCTCATTCAGACGGATGGTGTTCGCTTCATTCTCGCTTAAATCGGGCACGCAAAGATTCACTTCAGCAAAAGACTTCTTCCAATAGGTGCCTGGCTGTTGCTTCTTTGCGTGGATGACAATTCTTTCGGAAGTCAATTCACCGACCAGTTTTTCACTAGAGGGTACTATGTCTATTCCGAAAGCCTTGCAATCCCGGTAGATAATGTTTCCTATGTCGGTAGTTACTATCATTCAAATTCTTCTTTTAATCGTTTCTCCGCAAATAAAGCGGCACTACTTAAAACATCATATCCCTTAGATTCCACGAATGAAGCATATTCCGCTTCGTTTTTCAGAGTTAAACCGTCTTTATCAACATCGTAATCATTGGATGTTCTCAAAGCGAGTGTGTGGTCTTGATAATCGCCATGTTCCTCCGCGTACTTCACGGCTTCATCACCGACATCTATCATTTTCTTCTCGACTTCCCATTCTCCTTCATCGAAGAAAGCATCGACATCAGAGAAATCAAAGTCTACATCCATAATTCCGAGTAATTAAAGTAGTTCGTACTCTTCACTGTGTAAACCTTGCCTTGCCCTCTCACGTTGTCGCCATCCATGCAACGAACCTCCTGCCCTACTTTGATAGTTATTCTTTTCTCACACACTACATGGAAATTAGGACGATATACAGAGCCATTGTCAGAAGAAAACTCTTTCGTAGTGTTATCATCACATCGGCACTTGCATACATCTTGCCAGCTTTCACCACCTGTTCCGGAAATAGGCCGGCCGAACTCATCCTTTTCCATCGGGGTGATAACCTTTACCTGCAACATGTGTGGAGCGAATATCATAAGAATGTCACTTTAGGTTTGTTACTCAGTTCGTCTTTCAATCCGTACTGTTTACACAGAAGTGAATAGTAGTCCTTAATACCTTGAATGTTCCAAGACATAGAGAAACCGCTTTCACTGATTGAAGTGGCACGAAGCAATAGAGAGGGGATGAACTTCGCAATTGCCACAGAAACACGACTGTAGTAACCCTCGTTCATTTCATCCCCTCTGCTAACCTTCGCATTCAGATACATATCCAAAAGGTCAGCCTCCGACAACTGGATGCCGAAAGTCTGAAACTTTTGCTGTATGTAGTCGTTTACCGTCATGCGTTCATCGTTGAAAGATCAAAGTTCACAATCTTATTCGGAGAGATAAATTCAGGAATCCACTCAGCGGTGTATTCCATGTATCGACCTTCTTCGTCACGATAGTTGCAAACCGACATCTGACCTTCAGCAGTATTGTAAGAACGTCCCGGAACAGGGTCCGTCATTACATACGGCTTATGGTGACGCATCTTCATCACCTTGTCCGTCTGCAACAGGGTGATACGGTTGTCGGCGTAAATCTGCACGTTCTCGCCCGCCTGATTCTCTACGTAGTCCTCTTTGATCTCAATTGCAGGAAGCCCGATTCCAGTAAATACGCTGGATGCCATCTGGTCAGTCACCAACCCTGCATTAACCATGAACTCACGCTCACCAAGAATCATCTTGAATTTATCACCGAACTCAGAAGCCCCTACAATGTTCTTCATAAACGTACCACGAGACATAATCATTTTGGAGAATACACCGTATTTGGCTTTCAATTTCTGAATCTCCTGCTGCAAGTAAGAGATAAATACATTCTTTGCTGAAGCGTCAGGAGTAAGGAAGTGGAACGGTAGCTCGATGTCCAACAATTCGATGTTTTCCTTATTATCGGCCAAATGAACCTGCGCCTTACCAGTCATCAACAATTCAGGAACGATAATATCCATACGCTTGTGCGGAGCAAGCAGAATCTGACGATAATCATCAACTATAAAATCGATAATCTCCTGCAAGATTGTACGTTGATCAGCTGTATTGGCTGCATTGAACTTGTCAATGATATCCTGTAACTGTGATAGGCGCTCAATATCCATTTGATAACGGTCGCCCAAGTAAGCAATTTCAGTATAACCACTTCCAAGGCTACGTCTTTCACGAATAGGCTTCTGATCATTCTTACCCAAAATGGAACCGGCAACAACACCCGTTACTGTCCCAAGATAAGTCTTGAAAACACGGGTTTTGGTTTCCAAGAAGTCTCCGTATTGCTTCCAGTAGATTGTGTCCAATCGCATCTGGAGCACACGGTCAATAATCGCCTTAACGATTGCGGGGTCTGTAAATAAAGTTTGTATGGTCAAATTCATATCTAAACTTTTAATGATTAATACTCAAACTGGAAACGACTGGTCAATCCGACCTTATCCAGTTCATGAATCGGAAGAACCAACTTACTTTCCTTTACCTCATACGCTTGCATCAAGAGAGTACAGAGGACAGCTCCATCACTCTCGACTTTCTTCGCGTCATAAAGAACGAAGTTAGCAGTGTTCTTCTTCACTGTTCCACCCACTGCAGTAGCTTCGAAAAGAACCGTATCCTTAGCGATATTTTCTCCGAAAGCCGCTTTGATGGTTAATGCATCGTAGGCTTTATTGGACTTGTCGATAGATGCTACTTCTGCGCCCTTCTTTCCGCTTCCAATGAACATGCCTTGATAAGCCAGAGAGTCTTTTGCCACCTTGATGGTGAGATTAGCATCTCCGGTTGTGTAGGCTTCTACCACCTTTACATTGCGCACCGGGACAAGTGTACGTTTCTTTAAATCTGCTTCTACCGGAGTAAACACGGGTAAATAAGAGCCTACCACAAGGTTGGTTATATCCAACTTCCACGGCCCACTCTTTCGTACCCCAGTTTCAACACGGTAAAACTCTTCCGGCTTGTAATCCGGTTTCAAGTCATAATGTGTACCTGCTGCCATTTAATTTACTTTTTAGATTCAACAATAGTTTTTGTTCCCTCTGAAATCATGTTGGCGATAGATTCAGCTTCTTTCTCAATCTTCGCTTCTGCTGATTCGGGAGGGGTTGCACCGCTAAAGCCGATATTAGCAAGTTCTTGTTTTGCGTCCTTGAAATATGTATCCAAGTCCGCGTCATCGGGAATTGCATAACGCTTCGCGAATGTTTCGGGAATACCGTACTCCTTAGCCTTTGCCAAAATCTGCTCTTGCCGGGTAGCCAGTGACTTCTCAGCCTTAAACTGAGCGAGTTCATCGGAAAGAGGCTTAACAGCAGCACTCACCGCATTCGCAATGATGGTCGCCATGTCATCTTTCTTATCTTCCGGCTTTGGATTTGGGTTAGGATTGGGATTAGGATTAGGATTCTCGATTGGCTTACCGTCTTTAAGGTTATGCCTTTTCTCGTAGTTCAATACAGAAGTACGGGTAGCATCCCCGGCACGGAAATCACCATAGGAATTTAACACGTCCGAAAAGCTGATACCCTCAACGATTGAGTTTACCTTTGTATCGTCCGTTACACCCTCTGCCTTTTTAACGGCTATTCGGGTTAAGATAGCAGTATCTACTCCAGTGAATTTCTGTTGCAGTCCTGCCAAGATTTGTTCTAAGATTGTCATACCGTATGAATTAAATTATTATATTGAAATTCAATTTGTGGAAGTAAAAATACCACCAATACAGATGATTAGTAAATATTTGAACTTCTGATTCGTGACCTTCGCTTTGATGTCACAAATGCGGTATAAAAGTAGTGAGTAAGTAGGTGGAAGGGAAATAATTAAATAGGTGATAACGAACAATAAAGAGAAGGTTTGATAATGGCAGAAAAAAGGCTCACAGAATAACTGCAAGCCTAAAATTTATTACCCCCAAAAAATATTTATTCCTTTATATCAACTAGTATTTTATCGGATAATATTCTTCTTCGTACTCAATAACTAATTCTGATGAAATCCTTAGTTCAATCAGCCTTGGATCAGTCGGTGGGATATTATCATCTGTCATAGGAAGAAGTTCTTCTACACTTTGGCAAATTACATCATGTTCTATCTCATTCTCTATCTTTGCCAAACTACAAGAGATTAATAGCAGCCAACTCTTTAGTCAAAGACTGAATACCTTTCTGAATCTTCTCCAACTGCTGTTTGCGCGGTTTATGTACTCCGGCAGCATAATGCCATAACTGACGCTCATTGATTCCTGTAATCCGACTCAGAGCAGCTTTAGTAAAAATGTTGCTGTAGTAGTTGATAAAGGTAGCAGCATCAATTTTGAACTTTAATTCAAATTCCCCAGACAACACCTCGCAAGGATTAGTATTATCTTCCAGATACAACTCGATTGCTTCCTTCATATTATCTTCTAACTCTTTCATATCATTACCAACTGTAATGACGGGAGCACCTTCAATATAAGCACTCAGGTTCTTTCCTGCATGTTCAACGATAACTTCTACTGTTTTCATATTACCTCCTTTTAAATTAAGAGAACAAGGGGGCTACTTTAGCCCCGCTTGCCTCAAAATGCTGTAATAAGTGCCTTTCTCAACGCCTTTGCTGTTATGATTCGGTACGATAACTACTTTACCGTCTTTTTCAAACTTCATGTGGCTACCTCTCTGACTCTTTAGAACAAAACCGTTTTCTTGCAACATAGTTACAACGTCTTTCACTGATTTGTAACTCATAACGCTTTGGACTTAATTACTATGCAAATATAGTAATAATATGAATACTAACAAATAAATTATTCATTATTTTACTATGAATAAAAAAATAGCGGCAACTCTGAAGAATCACCGCTAAAGGTCCTATTTTTCATGTACCCGAATTATAAGCCCCATATTTTTTCTGACTTAAGAAGCGTTTTTCTGTTCTTTATTTCCGATTTGCTTATTCTTAGCTTCTTGTTCTTCCTTGATTTCAGTAAGCTCTTCTTCGATGCGGTCAATATTTCCAGCGAACATTACCCCATGTCGTTGTGACCATACACCACCCGACACAGCTTTTACAGCTACATTAACTTTATCTTCCAAATTGTCAAGGCGATACGGAACAACTTCTGTACCAATATCTATCGTTTCAGATGCTTTGTTAAATTCAGATGGATTAATAGATCCTAAAGCAGAAACAAGGAAATTGACTCTTCGTTGTAAAAATTCACCTATCACCTCGGCATGATTTTGAACTTGCAAATGTGTCGAAAGGAACACGTAATCGAAAGCCACTCCCGACAAGGCATTTCCCGAACCACTAAGTTTTTCAAAACTGATTTGCGGTGTATTCGTCATAGAATATGCTTTCTCAAAGAGGGTTTCTACCTCAAATTTTACAGTGTCATTTGCTTGGTTCCACGTCAGATACTGAGCATCTGCACCTTCTCCTGTAAGTTTGACCATTCTATCCTTAACCTTACCCATGAAGCCCTCTACATCTCCAATTAGCTTCAGCAGTGGGAAGAAATGATAGTCAATGCAATCGGCATAGTTGGATAGTAGTTTCTCCAACCGGACACGGAAAGTCTTAATCTTTTTGCAATAAGGTTCGGGACGATAAGCGTAGATAACCGGCAGTTTCGGGAATCCATGGACGAAAGAAGTTCTTTCCTCGTAACCCTTAGACAGATCCCATTGATAGACCATTCTGTCTGTGATAGTCATAAAGCAGGTAATTTCCGAGTTATCCATGAGTTTTTTCTTGTACTCACGAGAGAAAGCAACCAAATCACCTTCATCGTTGAAGAACGGATATAGCTTATCCCCTCTGAATGGAGACCACAACACGCTTTTCAGCTTCTTGGTGGGTTTTACTTTTCCTCCGAAGGTAGTCTTAACTTTCTTCCAAAACTTAGCCCAAAACGAATCATCATCGGTCGCATACCAATACTCGGCAACTTCCTGTTCGGATAACCAGGAACGAACAATCTTCTTGTTCTGATACTTGATTTTGTTGGACTTAAATACAGCTTTGACCGCATCTAAGAGTCTCTTTTCGTCATCATCCGCAGGAGTACAGTCTAGAGACGGCTCAGTGCCGACAGTAAAAGCCGTTTGAATGTTCACTATATCTTGTTCCAAAGGAATAGAGATACGGTTTACCGGTTCGGTCTTATACTGAGCTTCGATTTCGTAGGTCTTGCCGGTCTTTTCATCAGAAACTTTCTCCGCTTCCTTTTCAAGCACTTTTCTATCCGGGTACTTCTCCTTGTCAACCATGATTTCATGGCGTTCCGGATTCCAGTCATCCCACAACTTGCAGCGGTCGGGAAGCTCAGTTTTCCTACCTTTCTTCAGGTAAGCTATTTTCTGCCCAATGTCGGGCAATGCTAATATTTCTTCGAGTGTTAATGGCATAATCTATAATTTTAGTGAGTGAATATTCCAGTTAAATCTTTCGGCTTCAAAATACGTCCTAAAATGTGCCCCAAAATATAGTAGCGAATAGGGTCGAGAGTATGATTCCAAGCGTCTACCGGCTCATTGATATAATGCCCGTCTTTATCTTTATCCCAAACGTATTTGCGAAGCTCCTCTATGATGTGATACGAACGCTCGGTAACGAATAGTTCCATCTCATGTATCTTGTCAATTCCGGCTTTAATCGAGCCAGGGAACTTATCTACTGGATAGATGTTCACACCCCTGTTTTTAATTTCCTGAATCAAACGAGGGTCGGCACTATCTCCGTAGACTTTCAGCCCCCACGGCTTTAGCTTCTCTGCTATTGCATTGGTGAGCATTCCTGTTTCATAGAATAACTCATCAACATACAATCGGTTATCCACAATACCGCAACGGATGCCAGTTGATGGGTCATTAGTATAACCCCAGTCGGACGCAAGAGCCACTTTCTTTGCCCAGGATGGGAACTCTTTCACAATGCCCCATTTTTTGAATACAGCACCTTCAGCTACATCAGCCCACCGGCCAATAACTACATGAGCATACTTTTCGGGGTTATTTATCTTCATATCCTCCACTTCTTTCAGGAACTCAGGGGAAAGATTCTCCAAGTTATCCAGATAGGTAGTATGAATGTGAAGCACATTCGGATGCGTGGAGATTTGTACCTGCACGCCGTCAATATCTACCTGCTTGTGGGTATTCTCGATGTACTTTTTGTAAATGAAGTGATTGGAATCACAAGGATTCATTATGATGATAATCCGGTTCTGAATCCCTTTCTTACGGATGGAGAGCATTATTTTATCGAACTCTTCTTCATTTGTCCACTCTTCCGCTTCATCGCAGACGAAAGTAGTGATACCTTGAATTGATTTCAGTTTCGCAGTCTGATTGCCTGAAGAAGTCTTGATACCCCGAAACATGATACGGCTCTTAGTCATTTTGTTGACTATATCCGTCTTAGTGGTCTTGAAGTATTTAGTAGTTCCGTCAAGCTCTATCTTCTCCATCATTTCGGGGATGATAGACATACCGGCAGAAACCATCGTGTAGCGAGTGTAGAGAATCTGATGAACTATCTTTTCAGCTTCAGTGAGTTCAAAAGTTAGACGTTCAATGAAGGTGGAAGCGTTGAAAGATTTGCCGGAGCCACGACCACCAGTGATAAGGATTATGAATTTCTCATTATCGGTGTACAGAGGATGATAAATTTCTTGAGGTACTATCATTTCAGCTTATCTTTAATCCAAGAATCAATAGTTATACCGTGGTCAATATCTGTCGGGATGTCGGCATCTTCATCTTGTTTACGTTCAACCTTTCTCCAATCTTCATCATAGTGGTAGAGCCAAGTCATTTGAGCACTTATATTAGGAGCCAGCTCACCCTCTACGATTTGCACCTCTTCTTCGCCTGTCAGATTGCCATCTTTATCCCGTAACTTTCGAACTGTGGTGTTCTTCGTTTTCACACCACCGAGAGCCATAGCAAGGAACTTGGCGCGCACAAGAGAGTTAATTGCACAACGCGCGCGTGAGAGGACATCACTTAATTCACTGTATGCACTTTTCTTTTCGCTAAACTTTTGCGGTGACAATCCAATAGCGTGGGCAATTTCCTTGTCAGTGAATCCCTTTTTGGCATACGATTCTACGAGAGAAAGAAAGTCCTTGCTTGTATAATCAAACTTGGGCTTTCTTCCTCCACGACCTTTTGTATTTTGAGATTCACTCTTTGACATAATATTATCCGTTTGCGTTAGCAAGTCTTACTGTTGCTCCTATTTTTTTCCTATTGATAAAGAGAGACAATGCTGCTTGTGAAATTTTCAAATTACGTGAAAGATTCCGTTCTGCATTTTTAGCAGCTCTCATAATTCTATCTCGATTATTTTGCCCGTAAGTTCTTGTAAGTCGATTAGCGGTTCTTACAATATCCATATAGCTCCTTTGTCTTCTTCTGACTCAACTGTCCTCCTAAATTTTAAGATGTTAATCAATTCTTTCAATTTGTTCATCAAATACTTCTCCCTTTATGAACTTCATATCGGGGTCATATCCGAACCGTTCACAGAAAGCGGCTTTAGCTTCATAGGTGTCAAAGGACAACATCACATAGGCATCCATATCTTCGGCTGTCTTCTGTGCGTTCTCCTTTACTTGTTGCTTGACCTCCTTCATATGGGCAACCTTCTCGGCGCGTTCTAACTGCCTGGCAGCTTTATCAGCTTCTTTCTGCTCGGTTACTGGTGCCATCATATCAGACAGAGCGTCTGCGATAGAGCTTTCTTCTTCGGTCTGTAACAGGTAATCGACACCTATCATGTTCAAATCGGCATCCGTTAAACCGGCGTCTTTCCAATCAATATCGGGAACAATTCGGGCAAGAGCATCAAAATCCCAGGTACCTTGTGCGTTTGGGTTATTCATTAGAATATTTAGTTCCTTCTCCTGCTTTTCTTCCACGTCAATTACGTCGACTCGAATGCGGTAGTCGTTATCGGGAAACTTTTGCAATTCATCCATGACAGACAAACGCTGATGCCCGCTGACTACGGTCAACCCGGTTCGCTTGTTCACGACAATTCCACCGACTAATCCGAATTTCTTGATGCCACGCTTCAATGTCTTGCGTGATTCTTCGGACAACTTTCGAGGATTATAAGATGCCAAGTGAATGGCGGAGCGGTTAAGTTCTACCGATTCAGATTTTATATACTTTGATAGTTCCATATTAGCCATTGCTTAAACCAAGTCCTCTACTCCGTCCCTGACGTGCCGCTCTCGAATACTGCTGATAGACATTACCATTTCGAGCGTAATTCAAACGGCTTAAATTACGATACATGGTACCACCGATACTATTAATCCTCGCTTGCCTTGTAGGATTTTCCTCTGCCGCACGACTCAAACGATTAGTTTGTACTCCAATATCAGCAGCACTTTTCATTCTACCTCTTCTTCTGTTTCTAACTCAGCTGGTCTCCTATTAATTTTGTTTATTATGATACTCCCAAAGCACTCTTTCAGCCATAGGGAAAACTTTGTAAATTCTCTGTAAGTCCTGCGGGTAATTCTTCTCCATCCAAAGCATACAGTCAAGATTGAAACCGATACCCGAACTGGCTTTCAATGAATATCTAACTGGTTCGGGTAAGTTGTGCTGCTTCATGTAAGCAAGGATATCCTTTTGTGTCCAATCAGCCAAAGGATAAACTATACCGTTATTCTCGTAACCGTTTACCTCATACCCTTTCAGCATAAGCCTGCGGTTCATACCATCAGCCTTTTTCATGCCTAAGAACGTGTAATAAACTCTGTGAGTAAGCTGCATAGCCTTTACCACATCAGCCAGCTTCAACAGTTTCACTTTCGGATTAGGCACACAATACATACCACCACGGAGGATGTAAGTGAGGTTCCAATGTGGTACTTGCACAAACTCTATCTTCGGATATTTGGCTTTAGTCCAGTTTATCCAGCGGTTTATGTGCTCCAAGTCTTTGACGAAGTACATGAACACGCAAACAATACGATCAAACTTTGGATAGATTAAATCAAGTAAGACAAGCGAATCTTTACCCAAGGATAAAAACAGTAAAGCCTCATTCGATTTTACCCGAATGAGGTCCATATACCGGTTCGCTTGCTCTACTTTATTCATAGCTAACCACCTGATAATCCGAATGAAATACGGAGGTCACTGTAACGCTGTCTACGTGAACCTAACTGGGTGGCACTTGCCGTACCCCTACGATTAGCAACTAATCTACCGCCAGCACCTGCACCATTCATATTTCTGCGCGGTCCGGCTACTCTGTTTACTCTTTTTGCGACTCAGCAATAATTTTTAAATTAAACAATCAATCTATATGTTTCTCTAATACCTCGCCTAATGTGTAATCCATTTGGGCTGCGAGATATTCTTCACCCTGATAGGGGTAAACAATATCATTACCGTCTTCATCGGTGAGAATGACCGCTTCTGCGTTCTTCACTTCAACAATAATATAAGGGCGTTTACCACTATAGGCACCCGTAAGAAGTTTAATCGCATCGTACTTAATCGGTTTCAACTCAACTTCACCCTCTTCAGGTAATTCTTCATCTACCTTGTACTCTTTGCCACCACATAAATAAGTGATATACTTCTTTGCGTTAGTCGGCCTAATTTCACGGTATTCGTGCGTTTTAGTACCAGATAAGATTTCATCGAAATATTTCTGTTTGATACTTAATGTAAGAATGTTCATAATCGTGTCTTTTTAAAATTAATATTCATTGTTGCGGGTGCAGGCTCCGCCCCTGCGATTTCCACCAAGTCAAAGTGGCGAGATGACTAGACTTCTCTAACCCGCGATAGTACCCCAAAGATACTACCACAACCAAAGATAACGAAATATCTTCAAATTCTATCTGTGACAATCAGTTTTAAGTCACAAAATCTTTTTCAACCAGGCATCTCTTTTCTCTCTGCACGCCCCTAAAGTCGATGCACAACAGCTAAACAATTCACCACTTTCAATACGATAGTCATACTGGTACATTCTCACTTTCTTACCTTTCAACCTAGTGTTGTAGGTGCAATAGTTTTCTTTACCAGGTTGGCATACGCTGTAACCATTTTTATTTATTGAGTTCATCTTGATAATGGATTTAATTTGTTATATGTCCAACCGGCTTGTTTTAGCTTCTCTAAACCATCGGGTGATATTGCATAGTCTACTGGATGGGCAGAGCTATCACCAAAACCGCCAGAATAGAAAGTATCCATATGAAGAACACCAAGCGACTTAACTTCTTTTACTTTAGATTCTGTGTTACGCCAAAGGTGTTCTCTGTACTTCGAATTGCTCTCTTTATCTATTTTGACAAAATAGCCTTGCACGCCATAATAATCAAATTCAGAGATATGGATATACTTTGCCTTATCAACAATCTGCTTCTGCAACCATTCTTCAGTTCTGAAATTATATTCAGGTGAAAGGTATACCTGCTCAATACCCAATCCAAGATTCTTACTTTTTATTCTGTCAGTGTCTTTAAACTTCACGCCAGACATTGTACGATAAACAACTTTATCCTTATACGACCACTGGTTATCAATGTGGAATAACTTCGGATTATCAAGTATAAACTGCATCAAATCGGTTTTACTTACTTTCAGTTCATTTGCCAGTTCGGGTATAAGGCAGTATTTTGAATTGTTTGCCATCTTAAGCAAATCTACTCTTCTTTTGATTTCTGCTATATCCATAATCGTTATTTTATCAATTCGTAATAATCTGGGTGAAAATCGAAGCAAGCACCGCATTCTACTTGAATACCTACACGAAATTCGCCCTTGTCTACATCTTTTCTATCTTGAAAGATAAGAGAGCCGCCATCATGGTATTGCTGATGGCACCGCACATTATCTTTAATTCTAACCTTAGTACCTTTGGGGAACTTGTATATTTCACCTTGCTTTAATGCTTTCATAATCATTCATCTTTAGGTTTTATATTCAATTCGGGGATAGGCATCCAATGGGTAACACCGCCATCGTAAGTCCTTTGATTTAGGCTACTGTAAAATTTACCATCATGATGCAGAAGTATGTTATAAACACGAGTGCCACCAGTAGTAAAAACATACTCTCTTTCTTTAGGTAATCTGTCTTTTACACTCACCCACAAATGAGATAAGGCAAATTCTGCACCACTAATAAAAATAGACTTAACATCACCGTTTCGCAATGTGTAGCCGCAGAACTCTATCCATTCTTTTTCTTTTGCGGCAGCAGCTTCTTCTATATCTACATTTAGTTTCATAAGTCTTTTTCTAATTTTCTACCACAAAACGGGCAGTAATTAATACTAAAGCCATAATATCCCGTTGCACTACCCCAAGTTAGGGGAATATCAATATCTACACATAAAGTATAACCATCGTAGCTTAAATCACACTCTTTAGAATTGTGAGTAATTACTTCTTCTTGCTTACAGAAATCACACCCCTCGACTTGTTTCGCGTGCTCATCTGCCCATGTGGCACCAGATGCAAACATATTAATCATATCGGTTTTATCAAACCCCTCTAAACCACATAAATTGTCTACTTCTGCATTAGCAGCCAATTCTATGTTTTGTCCTCTATTCATAATTATTCTTCTAAAAATTTATCACTAACAAACATTTCTTGCTGCTCTTTTGGCAAAAATTCAAACATCTCTTTCGCCAAATCTTTCCATTGCTGCCCCCATTGGCGTAAATTGTCGACACGAGAACGAAGTTCTTCTAAATAATCAACAGATTCGTGCATACCATCAATCCCCCATTCAAGCGAACTTGCAAGTTCGCTATCCTCTACTTGTCTTAATTCAGACTTAACATCTTTGTACGCGATTGATATATCACCTACGCACTTATCAATATACGGGCAATTCTCTTCTGGCTGTTGGTCTATACCGAACAATTCTTCAGATGTTTTCGCACCTTTAGCTTTATATTTAAGAATTACACTGTTCATAACTATTCAGTTCTATAAGTTTTACCACCAAATTTCTCATCGCCATATACCAATATATGATAACTGATATAAGGCTTGTTCTCTTTATCGTTATGCTCTTTGCATTTAACCCTTGCTTCTTCGATTGTATCACATTTACACATGGTGTATTCGGGATAACCATCGAAGTATCTTACAACTCTATATACCTTACTCATAATCATTTATATTGCGGTAGCCCGAAGGCTACCGGGTTAAACCTTAATTAATTCTTTCTAATCTTTTAAAAAAACTCAAAGGTCTGCCATCATATATACCGCAATCATTTTCAACGAAACCACTAATTGCAATATTGTTGGCTACCATTCTGTATTCTGCTACAATTTCACCGTCATATCTTTCATACGTCCTTAATATTGTATATACAATCTCGATGCGACCGGGTAAAACTACTTCTTTATATTTTTCATTCATCGTAGTGTGTGTTATGCAGGGCTTTCACCCTGCCGACTAAACTTATGCTATATTTAATCTCTTACCTCTCATTGCATTCAGTTCTGCTGCCATTTTATTTGCCGCTGCTTCTGTCACTTCTAAAGATGCCATGCTATTATCATATCCATCTATTACCAGATAATAGCCTCTTAACTTCTTTACATAGAACTCATTTGATTTATGCTTTTTCATATAACTCGTTACTTTCATAATCGTGTGTATTTAAGCGTTAATACCAATTGCTTTTCTCATAAAGTCACTTGCTTGCTCTACTGACATATTCAGCTTCTTTTGAATCAGGATAAGCATACAGCTTACTTGTTCTTCTGTATCTAAGTTACCTTGTACAAACTCTAACATGATGAACTTTTCTATTGTTCTTTGCTTAATCACTGATGCTGCCATAATCGTATATTTTTTAATTGTTATTCAAACTTATGCTTCTCTATACCCCCTTGCATTCAACCAAGCTATTGCACCTTTGAGAGTTTTGAATCTTTTGCTACTTTCTACTGCCGTACAGGCTGAATAATTCTTTTCGTCATGAATGAACAATGCACCTTCATTCTCACCTTTTTTATAACTAATGATATTCATATCTTCTATTATTTAATTATTATTACTTCGTTTCTGATGATGCAAAGATAAAGAGAACTTTATTAAAAACAACACTTTTGATATAGTTTTCTTTATCAATTAAGAATATTTAATAAATCAAACTTTATCAAAATTAGGTTATATGATAAAGTTTGCATTACTTTGCGGAACAATCAGAATAAAGTATAGTTTATGGATTTACGAATAAAAAAAATAATGAATGAGCGTAACGTTACTTCTGCGTGGCTTGCTGAACAAGTGGGCATCTCAAAGGTAGCTATCAGCAACATTGTAACCGGAAAATCTTCGCCTTCTTTGGATAATCTTCTAAAGATTGCCAGTGTTCTAAATGTATCTATCACTAAATTGATAGGAGAAGAAAAAGAGGAAAACACCATTACCTGCCCCCACTGTGGAGGTAAAATTCATTTTGACGGAGAATCACGTATGCCGGAACAATAAGAATATACGAGGGAAAGAATACTATAAATAAAGAAAGGAGAATAAAACATATGGGAAAAAGGATTTATGTCAATGGAGGAATCTTAATAACGACTCCATTTTTTGCATATAAGAATGCAGGGGCATCATACGACACCCCTCCTGAAAATTCTGAAATTATAGAACCCAATATTATAACTGAAACAGGAGAACCTTACCTTGAAATTAGCGATGAGCGCCCCCAATCTATTTTTAATGAATATTATGCAAAAACATTCTTTACAACACAACATACATTTGCTTATTTTTTCCAAAAAGACTTTATCGGATCATATAATGATTTTGAGCAAAGAATTGATGAAATCCAAAGTGTAATTAACATCAAAGGATTGGACGAACAAAAACAAAATATCATCAATAAATTATCATATATCAATATCATTACATCATTAGATACATTTATTTGTGACATTATTTTAACAAAAATAATCCAAGACGAAGAAAGTTTCAATAATTTTTTCAATTCAATTCCTCCATGCAAGAAAAAAGATGAAATGACTAAATTAAAAGAAGACAATCTTGTTGCCCAATGGGAGCAAAAGGTCATAGAATATGTAATGAGGACATCTTATAGTAACATTGGTACTATAAAAGATATACTCAAAGAATTATTTAAAGTTTCTATAATCGACACAAATGGAAATATGAAAAACCACTTCTATTATAGGAATTTATTAGCACACAGAAATGGTAGAAAAAAAGATGGAGGTTATATCAATATAACTAATAAAGAACTTGAATCCTTAATAATTGATACGCAATCCATCGCAAAACAAATCCAAACAAAAATTAAGCCGGAGCACTAAACTCCGGCTTTCAATTGATTAGCCCTTTGAATCTTAACCGATTAATAATCTCGGTATAAAGATAGTCTATATCTGCACGATAATCCTTATAATTGTTATAGTAAAACACGACATCAACGCAAAGGTTAGAAATTCCTGTCGGAGCTTTAAAGCCCAATATACCGGCAAGTATATCACGAATCCCCTTTGCAATCTTACCACCAGCCAATGTACTGGGGGAATAAAGAAACAGAATAATGAAAATGAATTTCTGGCGGAAGCTGGCACCGGCCCTTCTTTCGGGTAATCCGCAATTCCCCACAACCTCACAGTACCATTTGTATATTACAGGAATAATATTAAGATCCGATAAAATAGGTTTGATCAGTTCTTGCTCTCTCTCCGAGAGTCTTGATTTCTGCTCTCTGATAGATTTAAGCTCCGATATTGCTGAAAATTCTCTCACCATAACACGATTATTTTAAAAGTAAATAGTATATTTGCATCATAATCGTGTAAGAGAGGAAGAATCTTGATTGGTCGTGCGGTCTGGTTCTTCCTCTTCTATTTTAAAGACTTATCTCTTTCCTGAATAATCCTGTTTCTTTCATCAATATTCCTCCCCCAGATTGCAGCTGAGTAAAGTGCTATAGAATACAAAAAGAGTTCCTTACTTGACGAAAGGAACTCAACTTTCAAAGCAGACTTTATTGAGTCTGTCAATAAATCATTGTCTATCATAATTATTGAATAAATTTTTATTTCCTGAAAAACATATCTCCACTGATCGCCCGTGCGGTATCATCTCCTGTAAGACGGATGTAACGAAAGAAGTTTTGCTCTGACCGGTGCCCAGTGAGTTTCATAATCTCCAGTGTTTTCATCCGGCCTGTGAGATACATGTTGGTGGCGGCCGATCTTCTGGCGGTGTGACTGCTGATTAACTCCCATTTCTCCCCTGTGACGGTTACAAGTCTACCACCCTGGGTATAAGAATAGGTAACTTCATCTGTTAGACCGACTTCTTTCATTATGATTTTCAAATACTTATTAAAATACTGAATACACAATCCTCCAGGGACAACTCCATTATATTTAGCGAATATCTCCTTAACATAGTCATGCGCCGGCACCTTGACATCTACATTAGTCTTCTTTGTACGCTTGACTATGAAGCCTTTTTGTAGATTGCTTTCTGTCAAAGTAGAGTAATCCGAATACCTCAGAGCGGTCAGGCAACCTATAACAAACAGATCCCTAATTCGCTCTTTAGCCTTTCTTCTATACTGTTTGACGAACTTGTAGTAGTATATCCTCGTTATCTCATTCATTGAAAGGAACACGGCATTTGTTGGCTCCTCTCTTAGATTAATCTCGTCGTAAGTAACATCTACTGCATAGTTATACTGCGATGCCCGGCGAACGAGAGATTGTATTTTCTGAATATATCCTACTATAGTATTATGACGGAGACCTTGGTCCTCTAAATAGATAATGAAATCATCAAGAAACTCAGATGTAACCGAATTGGTAAATATGTCACAGTCAAACTCTTCAGAGAAAGATTCTATGTGCTTTATAATCGCATCATAAACGGCTGCATAGTGTTCAGACTTTCGTCTGCTTCTCTTTTCAAGAACTTCCCGGATGAAATCAACGAAGAAGATTCCTTCAAGTGGTCTCTCCTGCCGGAAGTGATTTATATAGTCCTTCCTCACTTGGCGGGGCTGGACCGGTTGTGATAATTGTAATGCTTTGATCGTATCATTTAAAAGGTTATTAACTAATTACTTCCTTATGGGGCTATTTTTTAATTAAAATCAAGCCCAATATTTTCCGAAACGATTGCATTTAATCATTTCATCTAATTTCAACTGTTTCCTACGGAACTTATTTATTGCCCGTTTATTTGATTGTCTTCTGCTGGAACTGCAATGCTTCTTATCCATTCGACATTGGTAACAATGACATATCCCAATGCCTGTATGTGATTCTTTCATATATTTCTTATTAAGAATTTAACTTTTCATATCTGATTTGTTTTACTTTAATTTACGCATCAATAAAACATCACAATATGCATCAGCATCTATTTTCTTTGAACATATCGTTTTGATTTCAAAGCCAGCTTCAAAAATTTCCGTAAGCAAATTATCAGCTAAAAAAGAACCCCTTATTGCAATGTACTCCCCAGGCAGTGTTAAACCTGATATTTCTTTCTGTACCCAATATCTAACCCACGTATGTGCACCGTAGTTGGCAATATTGAAAATAATTTTTTCTATATCCATATTTTTATATTTATTGGTTATCTTCCACTGTAACAGATTCTATCTTTTCGTGATTGGGGTTGCTGCCTTTCAACAAGTCATTTTTTACTCTATCGGCAATCCGATCATTACTAACGGTATTTTTATCTTCGTAATCGTAGGATATGATTACGGCTATTTTTTTACTCTTCATAAATATTCCTTTCTAAATTATTTTGAATATTAATCTTCTTCAACGAAAGTGTTAGTCGTGTTTATCACACCAGCAGAATCAACACTCTTTCCATCGCGGATAAACACTTTCTCACGAATTAGCTCTTCATAGTCATACTGTGACATTCCGATGACACACACACGACCATCAATATACAATTTACATTTCATCAATTCAGTTCCTTCAACTGGACCGATGACATCTATTTGCATTGTTCTTTTATTCATATCTATCTTGTTTTGATGGTTATTTATTCTCAAAAACATGCGCAAACACACACTTTTCATCAGACAGCTCCAAACCGAGTTGAGACGGATACCGTTTGATATAATTATAAAACTCAAACATCTTCTTGTCATCATCACCGCAACGGTCTACCAATAGCCGGATGAAGGCAAGAAGACAATCCGAGTCATTTCCAAAATTTTCCTGTGTGGATAATTGCGTTTTGTCAACGTCCTGTTTTAGCCTTCGGATGGCGGAAATCGCAGTGTTGAAGTTGCGTTTTGCATCATGACGCAATTCATAGCCTTGTTTTCCCATTTCACTTCTCAAATCGTAGAGAAGCGTTTCTACGACATCGGTCAACACATAGATTAAGTTGAGAGTCGTATTAAGATTTGTTGTTCCTACTAACATGATTTATTTATTTCTTAAGCTTATAAAGCCTCGTTTAACCAACTCTATCAGATCCGACATATTTTCTTCACTTATTTCTGCCTGAGTCTCACCATTTACAGACATATAGTGAGGAATGCCAAATCGATCACGGATTCTCTTACGGATAACAGGAGTAGACTTATTCTCCCAGTAGATAGTTACTTTCATTTTCGTAAGCTTTCTCCCTTAAACTTTACCCTCGTAGTAATGGCTACCAACCTGTCCATGGTACGTTCTCCATATTTTTGAGAAATTTCGTCAAGTGATAGATTGGTAGTCAGCATAAGAAGCTTCCCCCTCTTTTCTGCTTCATCAACAATTTCACAGAAAGCAAGTCTTTTTTCTCCAAATTTCACGCTTAAATTTTCTGTACCGATATCATCAATGTAAATGATATGTTTTGCCTTCACAGCGTCTATATCTGCGTTCATTTGTTGTGCATCATAACATGCTACTATCTTTCTGCAATAGTGGTTAAGCAACAGAGGAATGATTTTCCAACAGATAAGTGACTTTCCACGTCCACAATTACCATGACATAAAAGTCCACGCCCATTATTTCCGGAAAGCCATGCAGCTATTTCTTCGTACTCCGGCAACCATTCAGCATTTCTCGTGAAATAATTCAGTCCCCTCAAAAGTACATCCTTTGAATCTGGTATAGCTATGTCCACAAGATTGGGCATAGGATTAAACCCAGTTCCTTTGAGACTATCAATTGTTTTTTTGAAGTCTATTTGTTCCATCTTTCCTCCCATTTCCTTTCTCGTGGTGAATCATATTTATTCGGAGTATTATCATTGAGAACTACTCCAATATCAATGACCGATTTAGAAGACATTTTTTCGCGGTTTGCCCATGTTGCCAGCCTTTTAGAAAGCTCCCAAGTTTTCTCAAGTTCATAACGCATCTTAGTTTCTGATTTATTCAGCTCTGACCAATAATCGAAGAAAGCCCTTATCATGTCTTTCGGGTATTTACCAACATAGGGAACTAAGGACTGATAGAAAGAATCTTTTCGAGTGAGAGTAGCGGCTTTAGCCGCGTCCCTGTCTTTGGGTTTCTTTTTCTCTACGATAGTAGAGTTTTCTTTATTTTCTTCTAATTCTTTCTCTTTATTATCTTTATTTATTTTGTTTCCCTGCTGTTTCCAAGGTGTTTCCTCACTGTTTCCCTGCTGTTTCTTTTGCGTTTCCAGCTCTTGTAATACGAAGTTGTATTTATCGTAATTACAGATAGTTACAACGGTCTGTCCTGTTTCCTTTGGTGTTTCTTTTATAATCATATTGTCCTGTATCAGTAAGTCGAGGAAAGAATTTACTTTCTTGGTTGACCACTGCCAACGACCAGCTAAAAACCGCAATGAAACAAGTATCTGCCCGCGCTTAACTTCTATGAACCTATTACCAATAAGTTGCTTCGTGTCTTCAAATCGTGCGCTACGAACTAAATCAAGCCATGCTTCAAACCTCGAAAATACGCGCTCTTCGCACCAAAATGGGTGCTCAAATAGCCGTCTGCTAATAGGTATGTAATATTTCATAAATCAAAACCTCACATTAGTTAATTGTCTTCCCTTAGAGAATACAGCCCATTTCCCATTGCCGCTATCAAATAACCGCAAATCCGACACCTCTCCGAAACGTTTGATGTTACCACATAAATCAACAATCCACCCACACTCTTTCTGAGGATGTCGACGAATAGCCCGACCAACTATCTGATACCACATAGCAAGTGACATCGTAGGACGGGCCATAACAACCGTATCAAGCTCGGGATAATCAAAACCAGTAGTCAGAACTCCGACATTGGCAACGACCGGGATTTCACCAGATTTGAACGCAGCAAGGATTCTTTCACGAGTAGATTTGGGAGTATCACCCGAAACAATAGCGCATCCGGGAATGGACCACGTAAGCTGTTCGGCTTCTTTCAAGAACCGGGTAAATACCAGTATTCCCTTTCGTTTACCTCCAGCTTTTGGATTCATCAGCCTTTGGACGATATGGACGAGATAACTGTAAAAGTCGATTCGTTCATATTCCTTTTGGATTGATTTATCCGTATAGTCGGCACCAGTAGTGTTCACCCGTAAGTTGAGTTCATTCCATCCCGAAGGATTCATCGGATAGTAATTCAACTTTGCCAAATATCCCATATCTAAGAGAGTTGATACCTGTACATGGTAAATGACCTCTGAAAAGACATGAGGCTTTGTCCGGGTGATGAATTTCAGCATGGAGCCGAAGTCACGTGAGGAAGACAATCTATAAGGAGTTGCCGTCAAGCCAAGAACCTTGCACTTCACTGCATCAAAAAAATCCTTGTACATTCCCTCTTTGGGGTTAACAAGGTGGCATTCGTCCACGATGATGTTCTTGAAGTGGATGAACAGTTCGGGATGATTCTTTACCGATCCGATTGTTGCGAATGTTATCCGGCTTATTTCCTTTGAGTTGAAAGAAGCCGAATAAATGCTGCAATCAAGAATACCGTATGAGCAGAGCTTTTTAAAGTTTTGCTCGAGTATTTCCTTACTTGGCTGGAACACTAAAGTGTGACCGTCAAGCCTTGCGGCTATATCCGCTATGATAAGCGATTTGCCGCTTCCTGTGGGCAAGACCATGATGGCGTTTGTTTTCTTCGCTTTGTTGTTGAAGAAATAAACGGCTGCATCAGAGGCTTTCTGTTGGTAATCACGTAGTTTGTACATGGTCAGATAGTTCTATATGTATTTCACCATTTTCTTCAAATAAGACATCACAAACGATACATACATCGTCAAGAGAAAAATCTTCTTGAAGCAATTCCTTATCGCATGAAAGCAAGTCATTACCCTCTAATTTAGAACTTTTCCCATATAACCATTTTTTATATCTTACATAAAGATTGAATTCATGAATTATATTGTAAAAGCGTTCTTTAGTTTCATCGCTCAGATAAAAAGTATCTCCAACTCTCGGCAAACATTGCAACATAACATCTTTACTAACATTGTCGTCCATATAAAAACTATCACTATTAATATGGATAGTAACCTTTATCATATTCCTTTCTCCTTTCGTAATTTCTTATTAAGTGCTTTGTAATACTTGATTAGCTGCTCATACTCAAAGTCGGACATTTTGGAAGTGCCGGCAGCTTTCACCTTTAGCAGGTCAAATTTCTGTTGCCCGATTTTAGCTATCAGATTCATCCGATAGCCTTCCAAATGGTCAGCTTTAAACCTATTACAGTGACGGCACTCAGCATGGCAGTTATTTTCATCGAAACGTGTAGCCAAATGCGTGCGACTGAAATAGTGGCCGCAATCAGCTTGTTCAAACGGTTTTATCTGACCGCATGAGATACAGTGAAAATAACCGTTCGGCATACAATCACGAAGCCGGATGAAAAGAGAAAACTCCTTGTCGAGCTTAGCTTTCAAATCCGGCTTCTTCTTTACTGTTACCCCTGCTTTATCAAACA